>Ga0079306_1000204_pt1 | contig 66988 bp, 57 predicted proteins | sample Methanotroph_Enr_FD_79181 | JGI IMG/M metagenome (GOLD analysis project Ga0079306, IMG submission 79181) | Enriched soil microbial communities from Old Woman Creek wetland in Ohio, USA - Methanotroph_Enrichment_5 | ecosystem: Environmental > Terrestrial > Soil > Wetlands | place: USA: Ohio... | reverse complement strand
TTAATGCCCACGACTGATAAGAATTGGGCTTCATTTAATTTTAAATCGTTGTAATTCTGCATATTGTTTGCAAAGTAACAACTTTTATATCATATATTTATAACTTATATAACGACTATTATTATTTTTTTATATATGTCGCATGTCAGATTATCACCTCCAATTGCTGAACGCATGTGTCCATACTCGTTTCATTAATTATTACCAACTAGATGGTAAACCGGCATCATCAATACACATGGCCTTGCAAAGTTTCACACAGGTTGCAAGCCCGTTTTCCTGGGCAGCCTGGCCTCCAAGTCCTGTAATTTCTTCTTTTTGGTTTATTCCATAAGGCCAAAAGTGCATCGAATCACCTTTTAAGGTTTCGCCGGTAAGTGTTTTCAACAGGGAAGATGCCGTAGTACCTGTCCAAACACCACCCACAATTTTGGCTTGCCAGGCAGAAGTTGTTCCGGAGCCCATGTAGTGGCACATTTCATGTATAGCCGTTCCCACCCATTGATATCTTGCATTAGGACCAAAACCGATAGAACCATGATAATTAGCTTGCGCAGTTGGAATTCCGGCATTGTAATACACATAAACATTGCCTCTGAATGTTGTATATCTGTTGAAATAGTAGCAGGCACTATCCATAGCTATTTTTATTAACCGGTATGGTTCGGGGTTAGCCACAGGGTCAATTCCCAACGTATATGTAACATTTCCCATCAAAGGTTTCACCACCAGCTCAGCGCCATAAGCAGTACCTGCACAGTTAGTTGCAAATGCACGGATATAATAGGTAGAATTCAGATTCAGATTTGATGTCATGGCATAAAATTGCCCCACAGCTATTCCGTTTGAAGATTTATTATTATTAATAGTTGGATTTCTTGTTGTTGACCAACAAATTCCTCTTTCAGTTAACGCACAACCACCGTTACTCGACACTTTAACCACACAGGTAGCTTTATTTGTTGAATAATTATAAGTTGCCGATGTTGTTTCAACCACTGGCAAACTATAACTTGAGGTCGTAAAACTTACTTGCTGTCCGTAAGCCGTTCCGGCCGCATTGGTTGCATACGCACGAATGTAAATAACTGAACCTGCAGTTAATCCAGACAAAGCCACTGTGGCAGTTTTAGTGGCGGTAACAGAGACGATTTTATTATTTTCAATGGTTGGAAGCTCCGTTGTGCTCCAGCAAATCCCTTTTTCTACAATGGAAGTACCGCCAACTGAGCTTACAGTCAATCCCGTTTGTGCCGTAGTATACGAAACTGCTGTAACTGCAGAAGTAGCAAGCACCGGCAATTGTTGTGAAATAGTATCGGTAAAAGTGATGCTGTCAACTCCGGAAACAGAAACATTGACAACTGAGTTATCAGATTTATATACATCCAACTGCGCATTATTATTGCTGAATTTCAAGCTGTCGATTGTTGAAACTGCAATATTCAATACATTCAAATCGGATTTAAATATATTAAGTGTTTTTTGAGCAACTAAACTTACAATACATATTGCACTTAAACTAATGAGTATATATTTCTTCATAACTTGGTGAATTTTAGAACCTGGCTGTCAACTTTAATTAAATAAATCCCACTTTTCAGAGCACTTATATCAACACCTTCCGTACCCTGTGAAAGATTGATATTCATAACCTGCGTGCCATTTATATTGTATACAATCACTTGGTAATTACTTTCAGCTACATTTTTAAAGGAAATAAAATGCGAAGATGGATTAGGATAAATAAAAACAGATTTATGATCCTCCTGAATGCCATTCAGAGCTGTATACGAGCTGAAAAGCATTTTGCGAACTGTGGAAATTGCAATATCCTCGTTACCCCCACCCAGATAGTTTAATACCAGATTTGTCCCTGAAAAAGTAATCTTCTTCAATGAATTTAATTCAACATTTTTGTCAACACCCTCCCAATTCTTTATCGTTAGCGCAACATTTTGCGATTGAAGAGGCGTAAAAGCAATCTCAAACAATATGAGAAAGAAGAATGTGTAGAAAAATTTTAATTTCATGCGTTTTTAGAATTTAAGAGTATAATCATAAATAATGTATTATCCATTCAAAACGGCTTCCAATAAATAGCAAGTAAGAGCCTATTTCAACAAATCAAAAAATAATTTCCGGGCTAATCATTAATATCACCCGATTAATGGAGCAAAGATAAAGCAAAATCAAAAAGACTTAGAGGACAAAAAAATCAAAAACGTGGAGATCGTGTGTTATAACGGTGAAATTCAGCTTAAAAACTTACAGCATACCAACCACTTATAAATACTGAAAACATAAAGTCGACTGTTGTACAAACGAGATAATCCGGATTTGGAAAATTCTCCACCTTATTGAATGAATTATATACTCACAATAAATTTTCAGTCATTATTTTTGTATGGTTGATTTTTCACTCAATTCAAACTTAACTAAAGCAACAATTTTCAAACAACAAAAAACTCATATCCAACCACTTAGCTATAGCTTTAAATGTATAATTCCAAGCACATTCTCTTTCTGTTATTCATTGTCAACTCTGCATTTGCAACGCAAAAACTTCCGTTAAAAACAGATTTGATCAATACAATTGAAACAGTCAATAAATACTGGCAATCGACACATCCGACGCCCGGAAATCCATTCTGGGACGTAGCTGCTTACCATACAGGTAACATGGAAGCTTATGTGGTTACTGGAAACGAAACATACAGAAAATACTCAGAAGCCTGGGCCGAAAAAAATCAGTGGAAAGGTGCTACATCCAACGACAAATCAAAATGGAAATACAACTATGGTGAAACTCCACAGCATGTTTTGTTTGGCGACTGGCAAATTTGCTTTCAAACCTATATCGATTTATACAATCTGGCACCCGACAGCATTAAAATAGCTCGCGCCCGCGAAGTAATGGAATATGAAATGGGCACACCAAACAGTGATTATTGGTGGTGGGCTGATGGATTATATATGGTAATGCCGGTGATGACCAAAATGTACAAAATAACTAACAATCAGCTTTATCTGGATAAATTGAATGAATACTTTATTTATGCCAAAAGCATTATGTACGATTCTAAAACCAAACTATTTTACCGCGATGCAAAATACGTTTACCCAAAACACAAAAGTGCAAATGGCAAAAAAGACTTTTGGGCGCGCGGTGATGGTTGGGTTTTTGCAGGGCTGGCTAAAGTATTGAAAGACATGCCTGCCGACTGTAAATATCGTCCGTTATTTTTGAAGCATTACAAAGATATGGCAAAAGCAATTGTAAAATGCCAGCAACCCGAAGGGTATTGGACGCGCAGTATGCTTGACCCACAGCATGCTCCTGGTCCGGAAACCAGTGGAACAGCATTTTTCACCTATGGTTTGCTTTGGGGAATAAACAATGGTTATTTAAAAGAAAAAACATATTTGCCTGCGGCCCTGAAAGGTTGGAATTACTTATCAACAGTGGCCTTGCAACCTTCAGGAAAAGTCGGCTATGTACAACCAATCGGTGAAAAAGCCATTCCGGGACAGGTAGTTGATGCTAACTCAACAGCGGATTTTGGAGTTGGAGCATTTTTACTCGCTGCATCCGAAATGGTTAGATTTGTAGATTAAAAAATAAAAATTAGAAATAGGTATAATAAAAAAGACAAAAAACCGGATACTTTCATATTTAACTCCGGTTTAAATAATGTTTGAACTATGAATAAATACATTTTATCGCTATTCATTTTGGTTATTCTTTCGTTGGATTTAGCTAACGGACAACAAAAACAGCCAGGCACCTTTGTTGCAGGGGACAAGGAATTTTTACTCAACAACAAACCAATTACTATCCGCGCAGGTGAACTACACTACAGCCGTATTCCAAAGGCTTATTGGGATCACCGCATCAAACTGGCCAAAGCAATGGGCATGAATACAATATGTATTTATTTGTTTTGGAATTACCATGAAATGGAACAAGGCGTTTTTGATTTTTCCGGTGAGAAAGATGTTGCAGAGTTTGTCCGGTTAATTCAGGCAAACGGCATGTATTGCATTCTCCGTCCAGGCCCATACGTTTGTGCCGAATGGGATATGGGTGGTTTGCCCTGGTGGTTGCTGAAAAAAGACGATCTGAAAGTTCGTCGCAAGTCGGATCAATTTTTCATGGATAGAGTGAAAGTTTATCTGAAAGAAGCAGCCAAACAACTTGCTCCGCTGCAAATCCAAAACGGCGGGCCAATTATTATGGTTCAGGTTGAGAATGAATATGGCACATGGGGCGACGATCAAAAATACATGGAAATCATGCGCGACAATATCCGCGAAGTTGGATTTGATAAAGCCCAGCTATTGCGTTGCGACTGGTCTTCAAACTTCCACCGTTACAAGCTGGATGGGGCTGTAAATGCGCTGAACTTTGGTGCAGGATCAAATATCGACGACCAATTCCGCAAATTTAAGGAAATGAACCCAACTTCTCCATTGATGTGCGGTGAGTACTGGACCGGTTGGTTCGACCAATGGGGTCGTCCGCACGAAACGCGTGATGTAAAAAGCTTTATCGGCAGTTTGAAAGACATGATGGACCGAAAAATTTCGTTCAGCCTCTATATGGCACACGGTGGAACTTCATTCGGACAATGGGCCGGAGCCAATGCACCTGCCTATGCGCCCACAACATCATCTTACGATTATAACTCCCCGATTGATGAAGGTGGAAACCCGACTGATAAATTTTATGCAATCCGGAACTTACTGAAAAACTATTTGAATGAAGGTGAAATATTGCCTGAGATTCCACAAAATCCAGAGAAAACAATCACCATTCCGGCTATAGAATTTAAACAAACTGCAAATATATTCGATAATCTGCCGGCAGCACAACAATCTGAAACTGTGAAGCCAATGGAGTATTTCAACCAGGGCTGGGGTTCAATTATCTACCGGAAACAAATTCCGGCTTCAAAAACAAAGCAAAAATTGATTATTAAAGATGTTCACGACTGGGCAACAGTATATATCAACGGTAAAATTGTTGGCAAACTGGATCGTCGCAGAGGCGAAAACACAGTTGAACTTCCGGCACTGAAATCAAAAAGCCGCCTGGACATTCTGGTGGAAGGAATGGGTCGCGTGAATTATGGAGAAGCTATTATCGACCGCAAAGGAATTACCGACAAGGTGCTACTTTCGGATGGCAAAACAGAAACAGAGCTCAAAAACTGGGAAGTATATAACCTCCCTGTAAATTACGAATTTCAGACAAAAGCAAAATTCCAGGCAAAAGCGGCAAAAGGTCCAGCCTGGTACAAAGCTACATTTAATCTGAATGAGACCGGGTACACGTACCTGAATATGAGCACGTGGGGAAAAGGAATGGTATGGGTAAACGGACATAACCTCGGACGTTTCTGGAAAATCGGGCCTACCCAGACTCTATGCATACCTGGTTGCTTTTTGAAAAAAGGCACAAATGAAATTATAGTCCTGGATATTGACAAGCCAACAGCCACTTCAATTGCAGGACTGAATCATGCCATCCTTGATGTTATTGGCAAAGATGACTCCCAACAACGAAAACCGGCTAAGAGTCTAAATTTAAATGGTGTAAATGCAGTTATTGCAGGAACAATACCTGCTGGCAGCGGTTGGAAATCAATAGACCTGGAAGAACCTGTAACCGGACGTTATTTCTGTTTCGAAGCGTTGAACGCCCAGAATGCAAATGATAATTCGAGCTCTATTGCCGAATTTGAAATTATTGGCGAAGATGGAAAGGCCATTTCGTCCATCAACTGGAAAGTGGTGTTTGTTGATAGCGAAGAAACAACCAAAGCAGCTAATGGTGCCGACAAATTATTTGATATACAGGAATCTATCATTTGGCAAACAAAAATCGGCGATAAAACGAATCACCCGCATCAAATTGTAATAGACATGGGCAAAGAGGTGAAAGTAAAAGGCTTCCGCATTTTGCCCCGATCCGACAAAAGCACAAAAGGCATGGTGAAAGACTACAGGTTCTTTTTGGAAAAAAAAGCATTTAAGTTTCAATAAAGTCAATATATTTGGTTGTCAATAACTATTTTTGCAAATGTTTTAAAACGGAGAAATTCGTTTTAAAACATTTCTATTTTTAATGTCTGATAAATCGAGAATAAAAATCACCTATTTAAAATCAAAAAGATGTCACTCAAAAGCAAAAAACTATGGCTTTACGTATGTATAGCTTTAACCACATTTTTAGCAGCGAATAATGCGCAAAGTGCGACAAAAAAGAAAACAAAATCTACTGTTTGTTGCACAACAGACAAGAATAGCGCCTATTTGTTCGTTTATTTCACCGGAAACAGTATAGATGAAGAGCAGGTCCGCTTTGCAATAAGCGATAACGGTTATAATTTCAAAGCCCTGAACAACGACAAACCGGTTATCAGCTCCAAACAAATCAGCCTTACAGGCGGTGTCCGCGATCCGCATATCTTACGTGGCGAAGATGGTAAAACATTCTACATGGTTGTTACCGACATGGTTTCGGCTAAAGGCTGGAGTTCGAACCGCGGCATGGTATTGCTAAAATCCACAGACTTAGTCAACTGGTCATCAAAAGCCATTCATATTCCGGAGGTTTTTCCGAACGAATTTGGCGACGTGCTTCGCGTTTGGGCTCCTCAAACCATATATGACCCAACGGTAAAAAAATACATGGTTTATTTTTCTATGCTCAAAAGCACCCCGGGCGACTACGACAAAATCTATTACAGCTACGTAAACAAAGACTTTACAGCACTGGAAACCATTCCAAAACAACTGTTTTTCAGTCCGGATAATAAAGCATGTATCGATGGCGATATTGTGTTCAGCAATGGCAAATACCACATGTTTTTCAAAACCGAAGGACACAGCAACGGAATTAAGAAAGCAACAGCCGATAAGTTAACCGGCGAATGGACTTTGGTTGACAAATACCTGCAACAAACCACCAGTCCCGTGGAAGGTGCCGGGGTATTTAAACTAAATAACTCTGCCGACTGGATTTTGATGTACGACATGTACACCAGTGGCCGTTACCAATTCACAAAAAGCTCGGATCTTGAACACTTTAAGGTTATAGACAATGATGTAACTATGGATTTTCACCCACGTCATGGAACTGTTCTGCCTATCACAGCAAAAGAAGCAGCTTTACTGAAAACAAAATGGCTGGCTACTACCGACATTTTGGAATCGGTACAGTCCAACGAAGTACGAAAAATCAATATAAAAGTAGATACTGCCGCTAAAAAAGTCACTTACCCGGTTTCTTCAAGCACTGATTTAAAATCTTTTAATCCTCAGTTCAAAATTATTGACGGAATTAAGATAAGTCCGAATAAAGCAGTTGATTTTAGCAAAGGAACAGTGAAATACAAAGTAAAAATCGGAGATAAAACAGAAACATATACAGCCGAAGCTGTAAAAAACCACAATCCGGTGTTGAACGGTTTTTACGCTGATCCGGATGTTTTATATTCCGAAAAAACCGGAAAATTTTACATTTACCCTACCAGCGACGGTTTTACCGGTTGGTCGGGCACTTACTTTAAATGTTTTTCGTCGGGGAATCTGGTTGACTGGAATGATGAAGGCGTAATTATCCAATTGGGAAAAAATGTTAGCTGGGCAAACCGCAATGCTTGGGCTCCTTGTATTGTTGAAAAGAAAATCAACGGACAATATAAATACTTCTATTATTTCACTGCCGCCCAGAAGATTGGCGTAGCAGTTTCCGATAATCCAAACGGTCCGTTTGTTGATTTGGGAAAACCGTTGATTGAGAACAAACCCGAAGGCGTTAAAGGAGGCCAGGTTATTGACCAGGATGTTTTTACAGATCCTAAAACCGGCAAAAGCTACCTGTACTGGGGAAATGGCTTTATGGCCGGAGCTGAGCTAAACGACGACATGACTTCTATCAAACAGGAAACCACCACTTTATTAAAACCAGACCGTACTTTTCGCGAAGGAACGTATGTATTCTATCGTAACGGAATTTATTACTTTATGTGGTCGGAAGACGATACCCGCAGTGAAAATTACCGGGTACGTTATGCTACTTCCGACTCACCACTCGGTGCATTTACTATTCCTGAAAACAACATGGTCATTGCCAAAGATAAAGAAGCCGGTATTTTGGGAACAGGTCACAATTCAGTGCTTCAAATCCCCGGAAAAGACGAATGGTACATTGTTTACCACCGTTTTAATTACCCGAAAGGAATAACCATGGGTGATGCTGCCGGGTACAACCGCGAAGTGTGCATCGACAAAATGGAATTTAATGCCGACGGGAGTATCAAACAGGTAACACCTACTCATAAAGGGATTCAACCCGTAATTTTAAAATAGAATTTCGTATTCGCTTTCTATATAGTCTGGGCACGACTTTAAGTCGTACTCAGACTATATTCATTAATCAACTGCTATCCTATGAAAATCAAATCATCATTTCTACTATTATTGATTGGAATTACGCTTCAAGCCCAACAAAAAAATGCGACTAATTCTAAATCCATCAGCCCAGATCTGATTGGTATATTTTTCGAAGACATTAATTATGCTGCCGACGGTGGACTGTATGCAGAGCAGGTTCAAAACCGTTCGTTTGAGTATGCCCCAAGTGACAAATCCGGTTGGAATTCACTCACGGCATGGGATTATATAGCCTGGGGATTTGGTTACGGAACTGTATCTGTAGAAACAAGCTCGCCTATACATCCTAACAATCCTCATTATGCAGTTTTGAATATCGAAGATGCTGGACGTGAAGGAATTGGTTTAAAAAATTCAGGTTTCGACGGAATGGTTGTAAAAGCAGGAGAAAAGTACAACTTCTCTGTTTTTTTACGTCAACTATCGGAAAGTGCTGTTCCATTTGCAGTTAAGCTCTACAACCGAAAAGGCAAACTGATTGGAGAAACAACGCTTTCAACCCAATCGAAAGATTGGAAAAAATATAATGCAACTATAAACATTACCCAAAGTTCAGATACAGCCGATTTAGTGTTTTTAGCTACCGGCAAAGGTAAAGTAGCTATCGATATGGTTTCGCTTTTCCCTGAAAAAACGTTTAAAAACCGCCCAAATGGACTTCGGGCGGATTTGGCTCAAACGGTTGCCGACCTTCAGCCTAAATTCATGCGTTTCCCCGGAGGTTGTCTGGTTCATGGCGATGGCCTTGGAAATATGTACCGCTGGAAAAATACGATTGGCCCTGTAGAACAACGCATTGCCCAGAAAAATATCTGGGGATACCACCAAACTGCCGGACTGGGTTATTTTGAATACTTTCAGTTTTGCGAAGATATGGGGGCCAAACCGCTTCCGGTAGTGGCTGCTGCTGTCAGTTGCCAGAACTCGGGCGGGACATGGCGCATTGGAGGAACGGGACAAAAAGGGATTCCACAAACCGAAATGCCCGAATACATTCAGGAGGTATTGGATTTAATCGAATGGGCAAACGGACCTGCAACATCTACCTGGGGAGCAAAGCGTACGGAAGCCGGTCATCCGAAACCGTTCAATCTGGAATATATTGGCATTGGTAACGAAGACAAGATAACACCCGAATTCGAAACACGTTTTAAACAGATTTACGATGTTGTAAAAGCTAAACATCCTGAAATTACAATAATCGGAACCGTTGGCCCTGCACCTCAGGGTGAGGATTACGAACTAGGATGGAAAATCGCACGTGAACTGCAAATTCCAATGGTTGACGAGCATTATTACGAAAAACCGGAATGGTTTATTGCCAATCAAAAACGGTACGACAGCTATAATCGTGCTGATTCAAAGGTGTATCTGGGTGAATATGCTTCGCGTGGGAACAGCTTATTTAATGCTATTGCAGAAGCTGCGTATATGACCTCGCTGGAACGTAACGGGGATATTGTCTGGTTAACTTCCTACGCACCGCTGCTGGCAAAAGCCGGACATACGCAATGGAATCCGGATATGATCTATTTCAACAATACAACCCTGTTTCGTACGCCGAATTATTACGTCCAACAGCTTTTCTCCGTTAATCAGGGTGATACATATTTCCAGGATATAATTGCTCCCGCCCAAAGCAAAGCTGATTCTACACTGGCATTTTCGTGTGTACAGGACAGTAAAACCAAAGATGTTATCATAAAGCTGGTAAATTGCAGTAAAAAAGAACATAAACTGAAAGTTGATTTATCACAATTTAAAAATCTCAGTTCAAAAGCAACACTGGCCTTACTTACAGGATCTGCAGAAAACAAAAACAGCTTTGAAGAACCAAATAAAATAATGCCAAAAACAACTGATTTTAAAGTTAGCCCAAAATTCGGTTATAGTACTCAACCAATGTCGTTGACGGTAATCCGGATAAAAAGTAAAAAATAAGACACAACTTCTGTAAAGTAAAAAGGCTGAACTTCATTCGAAAAGTTCAGCCTTTTTTTGCATCAATTCAACTGCGCTTAACAAGAACAAAATAACAATTTAGTCCATTCATATGACAAAAAAAGGTCATTAACTCCTCTGTTGCTCACAGAGCATTCAACTTGCTATTTTTTCACCCTATATTGAATGAATTGTTTACCCCGGCCAGCCTATCATTTTTTATTTTTGCATCATAAATAATAAGAATTGAATTGCAAACAAATTGCACATTAAAATGAAAACAAAAACACATTTATTTACCATTCAACTATTGGCTTTTGTACTCCTGCTGAGCCCTTATTCAAAGCTGTTTTCTCAGGAAAAAGAGATCAAAACCAATATTGTAAACGGCTCGGTATACACTGACACTGACGGTAATGTGATCAATGCTCATGGCGGTGGGTTTCTGAAAGTAGGAGATTATTATTACTGGATAGGCGAAAACCGCAAAAAAGGAGTTTTTGTTTCGTGCTACCGCTCGAAGGACTTAATGAATTGGGAATTTCGTGGCGACTTGCTTACCCGTGAGTCTCATCCCGAACTTGACAAAGCAAACATCGAACGTCCGAAAGTGATTTACAACGAGAAAACAAAACAGTTTGTGATGTGGATGCACTACGAATATGGTCGCGACTATAGCTACGCGCGCGCAGCAATAGCGACTTCGGCCGATATTGAAAAACCATTTACGTTTCGGAAAAGCTTTCGTCCATTCAACAACATGTCGCGCGATTGTACGCTATATAAAGACAGCGACGGAACAGCTTATTTCTTCTCGGCAGCCCGGGAAAATTACGACATGGCTATGTATAAACTAACCGACGATTACCTGGATGCGAAAGAGCATATTACAACCCTTTGGCCAGGCGGACATCGCGAAGCACCAGCGTTGGTAAAACGCGGGAAATATTATTTTCTTTTCACTTCGGGTTGTACCGGTTGGGCTCCCAATCAGGCAAAATACGCTTATTCCAAATCCGTTTCGGGTCCGTGGTCGGAACTCATAAACATTGGCGACGCTACAACGTTTCGTTCGCAATCCACCTTTATCCTGCCCGTTCAGGGAATGAAAGAAACAAGCTATTTGTATGTAGGCGACCGCTGGAATGGGGATCATTATTTCAATTCTAGTTATATTTTCTTACCTTTGACGTTCAAAAATGATACAACCATGGAATTAGACTGGAAAGAAAGTATCCAAATCGATGTAAAAAAGGGAGAAATTAAATAACACCCGAAAGCTAAGCATTTATCCAACCGGAAAATTAACTTAATAAAATCCACGACAAACACAAAATGAGAAAAAGACTGATTTTAGGAAGTTGGCTTGTAGCCTTGCTTTTACCTGCAATGGCACAAACCAATACTGTAAACGATTGGGAAAATTCCGCCGTATTTCAGATTAACCGCGAACCGGCCCGTGCAACATTTCTACCTTTTGCCGACAAACATTCGGCTATTGCTGACATTTTTGAAGCATCGCCCTGGTATAGTTCGCTCAATGGCAACTGGAAATTCCAATGGTCACCAACACCGGATCAACGTCCGAAAGATTTCTATAAAAATGATTATAATGTAGTAAACTGGAAAGAAATTCAGGTACCATCCAACTGGGAACTGAAAGGTTACGGAATTCCAATCTATACCAACGCCACATATCCATTCCCTAAAAACCAGCCTTACATAGATCATTCCGATAATCCGGTAGGTTCATACCGCCGTAATTTCGACCTGCCGCAAACATGGAATGGACGACGTGTCTATCTGCATTTCGAAGCAGGAACTTCGGCTATGTACATTTGGGTGAACGGGCAAAAAGTAGGTTATACAGAAAATACCAAAAGCCCTGCGGAATTTGATATCACCAGCTATGTGAAACCGGGGAAAAATCTCGTAGCCGTAGAAGTATATCGCTGGAGCGATGGTTCTTACCTTGAAGACCAGGATTTCTGGCGTCTATCTGGTATCGACCGTAACGTATATCTTTATAGTACAGCCGATTTACGCGTAGCCGATTTTTTTGCCCGTCCTGATTTGGATGGCCAATACAAAAACGGTTCGTTGGCGGTAGATGTAAAACTAAGCAATTACAACAAAACGGCTAAAACAGGCGTATTAGAAGCTGTATTGCTTGATGCCAACGGGAAAGAGATTTTCAATCAAACCCTGAAAATTGCAACTCCTGCTGATGCAAAAAAAGAAGTTTCATTCAGCAAAAACGTTTCTTCTCCAAACCTGTGGAGCAACGAAACCCCATACCTTTATTCACTAGTATTGACACTGAAAGATGAAAACGGGAAGTTTATCGAAACGGTTGCAACCAAAATCGGTTTCCGCAAAGTGGAATTGAAAAACAGCCAACTGTTGGTAAACGGGAAACGCATTATGGTACATGGTGTAAATATCCATGAACACAATCCGGTAACCGGACATTATCAGGACATAGCTACCATGATGAAAGACATCAGCGTGATGAAACAACACAATGTGAACGCTGTACGTTGCAGCCATTATCCAAACAATGTAGATTGGGTAAAACTGTGCGATAAATATGGAATTTATCTAGTGGACGAAGCCAATATAGAAAGCCACGGTATGGGATATGGCCGCGAAAACATGGCCTTCCACCCCGAATGGAATGCCGCACACCTCGACAGGACCATCAGTTTGGTAGAACGGGATAAAAACTCGGCTTCCGTAATCTTGTGGTCGCTTGGAAACGAAGCCAGCAACGGAGATGCTTTCTTCAAAACATATAAATGGATTAAGGAGCGTGACAAAACACGTTTGGTACAATTTGAACAAGCCGGAGAAAAAGAAAATACCGACATTGTTTGCCCAATGTACCCAAGCATACGATACATGAAAGAATATGCTGCACGCGAAAAAGTAACCCGTCCGTTTATCATGTGCGAATATTCACATGCTATGGGAAATAGTTCGGGGAACTTCAAAGAATACTGGGATATTATCCGTGGAAGCAAAAATATGCAGGGTGGTTTCATTTGGGACTGGGTAGACCAGGGATTTGAACTGACAGATGAAGTGGGACGTAAATACTGGACGTACGGCGGCGACATGGGTAGCCAACATTATACTAATGACGAAAACTTCTGCCACAACGGTCTTGTTTGGCCGGATCGCAAACCAAAACCAGGATTACTCGAAGTAAAAAGATACTACCAGGATATCTACTTCAAAGCAGCACAGCCGGAAAAGGGATTGATAACCGTAGCAAATGAGCTCCATCACACCAACCTGCAGAACTATACTTTTGGTTACGAAGTATTGAAAAATGGCGAAGTAATCAAGACAGGTGCTTTTGATATAAATCTGGCTCCTGAATCTGAAAAACAAGTACAACTGGCTATACCTGAAATGTCTGTTGCAGATGGAGTTGAATATCTTTTGAACGTTTTTGCCTACACCCGTTACGGGTCCGAAGTGGTTCCGCAGGGTCATGAAGTGGCACGCGAACAATTCAAACTGGGCGAAAGCAAATACTTTATTAAAGCTGCCCCCGCAAAAGGTGTGGTAAAGGTGAGCGAAGACAAAGACCGCATTTATCTTGTTGCAGAAGGAGTGAATGTGCAAATCAATAAATTGTCAGGGTTAATGGATGAATATAAAATGGACGACCGCTGGGTGTTCAGTTCAAAACCGACACCAAACTTCTGGCGTGCCCCAACCGATAATGACTTTGGGAGCAGTTCGCATCGCAAAACAAATATCTGGCGCATGGCAGGCGAAAATACTTCGGTGAAGAACATTGAGGTGAAGGAAGAAGATGGAAAAACTGTGGTTACTGCCAATATCTACCTAAAAGATGTGGCTTCGGATTACCAGCTTATTTATACCATGACTGCCGATGGCGCACTTACCGTAAACGTTTCGTACAAAGCCGGAACCAATGAATTGCCTGAAATGCCACGTTTTGGTATGATTATGAGTGTGGATAAAGCGTTTGACAACTTTGCATATTACGGTCGCGGACCATGGGAAAATTACTCCGACCGCAACAATGCATCGCTTATCGGCCTTTACAGCAGCAAAGTTTCAGACCAATACGTGCCCTATACACGTCCGCAAGAGAATGGGTATAAAACCGACCTCCGTTGGTTGACACTCACCGACAGCAATGGAAAAGGAATCCGGGTAGAAGGATTGCAACCAATATGTGCAAGCGCATTGAACAACTGGCCGGAAGATTTCGATCCGGGAATCTCAAAGAAATACCGCCATATTAATGACATTACACCAAACAGAGATGAAATTATTCTTTCTGTTGACCTGGCTCAACGCGGTGTGGGTGGCGACAACAGTTGGGGAGCGTTGCCTCACAAACAATACCGTTTGGAAGCCAAAGAATACAGCTACGGTTACGTTATTAAACCTGTAAAGTAAACTTCAAATAACGTTTTTGAATTAAAAGTCCTCATTAGCCTTGTCTGATGAGAGCTTTTTTTGTGGAACAATTTACAAAAGAAGATGAACTTAATCATCTTTAGGATTAACCTGACAGTAAGAGAGAATAAAACCAACAAAGACAATAGAATGAAAATCATCCTACACAGACAATCAACTTATTTCTTATCTGCTAAATGTTCTGTATTGGGTGGGGGAATAACCAGTCATTTTCTTGAACATTGTCACAAAACTCTCTACCGAATAATAGCTGAGCATATATGAAATCTCTTTTATCGAAAAAGATGTTTCATGTAACAACTGCTTGGCTTTACGCATTTTTAATTCTTGTAAATACTTTGCCGGAGCATAACCGGTCACTTTTTTAAACGCTTTGCGAAACCGGGTATATTTAACATTGAGTAAAAGAGCAATTTCTTCGGGTGAGATACCCGTATAAATATTTTCGCTCATGATGATCTTCGCGTCCTCAATCAGTTGTTGCATTTCCTCATCATGCAACGACAAGTTATTCGACTCAAACAATACGAGCCCAATCATATGCATAACGATTCCTGCCAAATGTTGTTGTGAACCAGTTTTATCCAGTTTTACAACTTCAATAGCCCGTTTAAACAAATTGACTAACTCTTCATTTAATCCGACATCCAGAATCTGGACCCCGTTACCAAAAAAAGAGTTTGCAACTAAACCCTGTGCAATTTCCCCTTCAAATCCGATATAATATTCGTTCCAACCTCTTTGTCGGGAAGGATAATACGTATGCCACTTCCCTGGTTCAATCAAAATCAGCTGACCTTGATTAATGGCAATTTTTTCAGATAAATCTACCTTTAATTCTCCGCAGCCTTTGGTAATATAGATAAATTGATATTCATTTAACACCCGTCCTTGGCTTGCATTGAAATAATAACCCACCGGATGTTCTTTAACAGGATAGGGGTCATCGGGGAGTATAGTCTGGAATCCAACAGTATTTACCGTGATTCCATATTTCTTATCCGTCTCATTGACAATGAGGTATTTGAACTCTACCCCTGTGTTGTTACTCATGCGCTTGCTTAGGTCGTTGTTGCATTTAAAATTCAAAAGTAATTAAAACTATCCAATATCCAAAAAATCAAAAAGATGCAATGTTTTTTTTATAGTGAATATCTTTCCTTAATTATACTTTACCAGAATAAATTATTAACCACAAAAGGACACAAAAGAATCGCAAAAGGAAGAAAATTATATTTGTGATGATATAAAAAAATCAGTGTTATTGTTGTTTTAAAAGCATTAGGAATAAAAGTTTTCATCTTCAAACCTCCGATTCCTGAGACTACAGAAAGTGTGGATTTTTCAATAAATCTTTCACGGTTCAGGATATGAGATCAATAATTTGTATTGTTGATTACCTGGATTTTAAATTTTCGAAATGAAATAGAATGCTTTTACGCTTCCATAAAGCATTAGAACTCTGATTGAGTGTTTGACAAAAACACGAAATGCAAGTGAAGTATTACGTGTAAATGCGGAATGCATAGCTAGAAATTATATAGACAGATTCCCATTATACACCCATGCCCAAAATGTTTCAATGTGTAACAGTGTTGATATTAACGGAATCTGATAAGGATCATATGAACACAAAATCCGCTAAACCTTTTTCGGTTTAGCGGATTTTATATTTCAACCTACAGATATAAAACGTGTAAGTATTTATTTTAAAAGCATTATAACCATCTGTTTAACTGCTCAATAAAAAAAAATAGAACTATTTAACTACCACCATCCTATTATGTTATAGGTAATTGATTTCGGCTGTCCATTTCCCCAGGCCACTCCAATGTCGCGATAGGCTTTGATAAGTTCGCTTTTTTGTTCCTGTTCACGCAAAATGTATTTCCATTCACGTTTATCAATTTCGTAAACACGCGCCGCAATTTTATTGACCAGGGGTTTTATTTCGCCATAACAAGCCGACGAAGGTTCAATTTGCGACAACAAAGCAGCAGCCTGGTTGGCAGCAGTAACGGTTTGATTAGCAGCCCAGACATTATTAGCTGCTGCCAGCAATATCTGGCAATCACGGTCAATTTTCTTTTTATAAATTGGAGCTACAGCCACCATGCATTTATCAAAACAATCCTTGCAAACATCAGGCACAGAAGTCAACTTGTAAATAGCGGCCTCGTACTGGCTCTGGTCGGCCAGGGTTTGCGCTTCGCGGATAATAAAGTCGCACTTGGTATTATAATACTGAATAATACGTGTTTTTCCTTTATCTAAAAACGACTGGTAAGCAGGATCATTTGTTTTCATATTTTTAATGGCGGCCAGGTATGCTTTAGTTTCATTTTCACCAACGCCTTTCACCGTAACGGAATGACTGGCAAACAATTTGCCTTCCACACCATCGCCAATATACAAATTCACACCCAGCGAATATGCCTGCATAGGGGGCGAGGCCGGCAACAATTCTTTGCTCATTACCACCACATTGGCCGTAATAATGAAACGTTCACTGTAAGCACCTCCGCTCATGCCTCCCTGGGTAACTATTTGGGCTAGTTTATTTGCCAACATATTTTTAGCAATATCGGGCATATTTTCAATTTGTTCGGGAACATAAGTCGCCAAAGCCACCCGTCCGTAGTCATTCATCTTGCCTAAATCATTCTGGGCAAAAAGAGCTGAAGTACACACAAGCAAAATACTCAATAATATTGTTCTCATAATACTTTGATTTAGTTGTTATTTTTCACCTACTACTATGGAAGCCTGGCCAAGTCCTTTAGTCATTAGCTTGGAATCTATCTGATATTTTTCTTTCAACATTTTTTGCAAGCCACGCGCCCAGCCCCTGGAATCAACCGGACGGTTGTTGGCATCGTATAATGGTATGCGTACCTGTTCAAAAAGCATCATGCTCTCAGTGGCATCGGTTGTGCTGAACCGATGCTGCACGGTATTGTCCGAAACCCAGTCTTCAATCAATTTACTCAACTCTTCGCCACCGTACTCCTTTTCCAAATCGCCATCAAAAGAATCGAATTTCTTGATTCGTAAAATAATTTCGCGGCCATTGGCAAACAAATCATCAAAATGTTTTTGCAGTTGTGCATTGAAATTATCCAGGTTTGCCAACACCGATTCTTCAAGCAACACTGGCAGTTCTGCACTAAACGAAGGCTGTCCCGTTCCGGAAGCTCCGGCAATCTGCTTGTCGGTATAAGCATCCAAACCCTGAAGGTTAAAGGTTACCGAACGCTTCGGCCCGGTTTGATTTATCGTCCACGTTAGCTGCATCCAAATATCGGCTTTCGCTACTTTTTTTAGTTTATCAATAGGACTTTCACTCATCCCCGAACCCGTTTTGCTATTCAGCATGGCATCTTCGGCCGATTCGCCTGACAATGATTTCAATGACGATTCAAGATTCTTCAAGGGGAATCCGCGCTCTGCCATCAATTCATTTATCTTACTGATAACCTGGAGCAATTCCGCATTTTCCTGAAGTGCCATTTTATAATCCGGAATTTTCACCTTTGTTCCCTGATTATCAAACTCCATCATGTATCCGTTTTTATTGCACCAAAGATCACTTGGCACAACCATAATAGTCGGTTTTTTAGCTTGCGAAAAAGCTGTTGTGAAACTTAATGCAAGTAAACATATAAATATTATTCGTTTCATGGTTCCTGTAAATTTAGTTTTGGGTTTATTGTTTAATAATGCCATCGGCAATCAGTTTTTCTTTCAATTTAGGACGTTTTACGATTACAACAACCGCGTGAGTAACGGTTCCCGTACCTTCCTTTCGTTCGCGGAGCAATTTATTTTCCCATTGTTCATCACGCATCGAAATGTATTTCCGGTATTCGCCGCCATCAGCAAAAAACTTATTGAAATAAGCTTCATATTTCTCACGGGCATTTACTTCGGATACCAGCGGACGCATTTCGCATTCGGAACTTCCATCTTTTATTCCTTTGAAAATGACATCGTAAACCGCATTTTTGCGCGCCTGTGCAAATGCATCGAAACGGTTACGACCCCTGCCCCACGCTTTAAGCGTTTGCGTTCCATCGCTTTCTACACCCAGGCACTCGGTTTTGTATTCGTAATTCCCGGCTGTTTTCTTTTGTGCAGTCGCGCATCCACCATCAAAGAGTAAGAATCCTGCACCAATAAGTACTGTAAAAATAAATTTCTTCATATCAGTTGAGTTTTAGAATCCGTTAGTTAAACCTTTAATAACTCCTGCTGCCTCAAGATCCTGTCTCAGGGCAGTTACATTTACAGAGACAATAACGCCTATTTTATATTCTTTCCCAACCTTCAGCCGGTCACCTGCTGCAATAGAACCATCGTTGGTGATAGATACAAACTTCATATACTTGCCGCCATCGTCGAAAAAAGGATCAAAAAATTCAGCTTTTTCTTCTTCAAGATTCACATTATTCGTTAAGGCGCGTTGACCCGGAATTCCCGGCTTACCTGCGAAGCCACGGAAAATAATACCATGTACTGCATTCTTTTTTGCTTGTTCAATGGCCACTTGGGGCTTTTTGGAATATGACCAGACTTTGACAAGGTAAGTTCCCTGTACTCCGGTTCCCATTGCCTCAATTTCATAACGCCATTCACGTGTGTCTTTGTTTGCTTTGCGTTTCTGGGCCGACATATTGCTTATTAATCCCAGCATTAACAGAAGCGAAATCGTTGTAATTTTCAGTGTTGTTTTCATAGATATAAATTTATTATTTAGTCATGTATAATTTTTAAAATCTGAATCTCAGGTTACAAACCGTAGAGCTATTCATGGATACTTTATCCAGGGTTTCAAAGCCCCATTTATCGTCAGGTATACCGCTTTGAATAAGAGCCTCATTGTTTCCGGTTGTACTTGCAAAGCGGAAAGCTATTCCGGGTTTAATCTCCAAACAAATAGATGGAGAGAAATTTATACCAAATCCGATATTCATAGGAAAATAAACAGATGACCAACTGTAATTTTTATCCTGAACCTCTTTCCCGCTATCATCAATAACTTTAGGTATCTCTACATCGTTGATTTTGGAAAACACATAGCCGCTCAATCCTCCACCAATAGACGGACGCAGGTAGATATTCCCTTTACGCGTAAAATACATTTCCTTGGCCACATACACAGCCAACGCATACGAAGTTCCATCCATAACATTGCCAGCATATGGTAAAGAACCATTAGATGTACTTACATTTCCAACATTAACATCATTCAGAAAATTCACATAAGCATCTATCCCTAAAGCCAGGCCGGTAACTTTTGCCACTCTCGAAATGCGATAATCCAATGCTATATTTAATCCGCCGAACTGTTTATTGCCAGTCGAAAATGGAAAACCGATACTCAATCCAACTCCACGATCCTCATTGCTTTCCATCAACATACCTTCATACAATTTTTTTCCACCCTGCTGTTGAAAAACGGAAGGTTTCGATGCCCCGCTGGCCATCGTATTATTATCGGCAATTTCCTTTACACGGGCAACTCCTTTTCGTACCTTCTTCTGATTGCCGCTAAGATCCTGTTCAATTTCATAAATAAAAAAACGCTGATCCAGATAAAGCGACTCTTTGGTTCCCAATTTGGCTGAAAGAGGCTTTGTTTTAAACACAGAAACTTTCGGTTTAAAATCTTCAAGCCGTATTCCCAGCTCATCTACTGAGTTTGTTTGAACCAAAACAGCAACATCCTGAAGCAGTTCGGTCATTGTTTTTTTCTTTTTATTGAGATAAGCGGAGCTTTTGGGATCTTTGGGCTGTGCAGATCTCACGGTAGCACTCAGGCGGGTTTTATACAACATTGGAAATGTGGCAGTACCCCATGCGGCAACTTTTTTGGCATCATGGCTTTGGGCATCTGTCCAGTAGTTATTATAAAAAACAGACGAAACAGAGTCATTGAAAACCAACCTGTAAGCATAAACGGTATAGGTCACTTCATATCCTTCGTCAACTCTTTTAACCGGTATGTAGTTTGAATTGTACTTCTTTGCCGAAGCATCAGCCTTGTCATACACCTGCTCCATGGTCAACAAGCCGGTAATATCATAAACGAACACGTATGATTTGTCAATCAAATCCGCCCCTATCATTTCAATACGATTGGTACTCGATGCTTTTGCCTGAATCACATCGGCATCTATAGCCGAGAATCCCCCGCGCTTGGCCACAAATTCCGTATTAAAGTCACCATTTGTATCCCGGTTCCACCATTTTGCCAAAATAGGATTTGCAGCTTGTTGGACATACTGCTGAATTTTAGCCATTTTGGCTGCTTCCGGCAAGCCTGAACCGTTGAAATACGGAAATTCAATTCGGTTGTCGTCAAACTTACTTATAACCGGTAATTCTTTGAATTTCGTCAGAATTGTATTTTCCTGGGCTGTTTCAGGTTGAAAAAACAAACTGGTTAACGACGGCCTAAGATATTTGGTACTAAGAGTTTTTCCCACATCCTGGGCGTTCAGAAGCATGCCAATCGTTGCTGCAAAAAAGACAAATAGTATTTTCTTCATATTTTAAATTTTGAGGTGTTTTTAGACTGAAAAAAAAATCAAAGTTAGTGTACGCTACATTTGAAAAAATAAGTTTATGGTCAACAATTACCGTTTTACAAATTGAAACAGTAACATGCTTGAGTTCAATTGTATCAGTACATTATTGACTCGCATAAAATATAAAGCTAAATTTGAAAAGCGCAGTATTTGACGATACTGAGAGTGGAGGGGTTTAAGATTATTTTCATAGTACTGATTTAATTTAGGTAAAAACAGAATAAAATTTGTTGCTTAATAAGCAACAAAATAAAATGAAAAACACTTTTTTAAAATCAGGAAAACAATAAGGCAACTCAAATTGAAACATCAATAACAGTTGAATGGAATACAAATCTATGAAAAATTGTTACGATAATAAAAGAAATGAGCATATTTTTCAGTATCCCTTAATCATTTAAGAAATAACGACAAAAAAAGCCTGTCGAAATAAATCGACAGGCTTCTTTTAAATCGTGACAAAAGTCAAATAGTATATACTAGATTACTTTTACATTTACTGCGTTCAATCCTTTTTTGCCTTCTTGCAAATCGAATTCAACTGTGTCGCCTTCGCGAATTTGATCGATTAAACCAGAAATGTGTACAAAATGTTCTTTTTTTGAACCATCTTCGCTGATAAATCCAAATCCTTTAGATTCATTGAAGAATTTAACTGTTCCTTTACTCATTGTTGATATTTATTATTTTAATGTCCGACAAAGATAATGTTATATTATTATAAATCACTGTTTTTTGAAAAATATATCACAAACTTGTAAATAATTTTCAACTTTATTCCAAATTAGATTAAAATACAGTTAAATACGGCCGATAAAATCAACTTGCTTTCAATTTTTGGCGAGCAATTGCAGTCACTATTTTACGGGGTGCAAACCGAACCGACTGGGCCATAAGCGAATTCATAAATCCATGTACAGCAACAGTTTTTCCATCTTTCATGGATTTGTAGCCAAACACTGCAACTTCTTGTGAAGAAGCAATTCCATTACCTTTAAACAGGTTACTACGATTAAGTGACGCTGCCTGCTTGAAACCGGTTTCAGTAGCACCAGGACATAATGCGGTAACTGTAACACCCGTTCCGCTCAATTCATTGGCAATAGCCTCTGAGAAGCTTAAAACAAAAGCTTTCGTTGCAAAGTAAACTGACATGGTTGGCCCGGGTTGAAAAGCAGCCGTAGAAGCCACATTCAGAATCCGTCCGTACTTATTGGCAACCATATCAGGCAAAAACAATCGGGTCAGATATGTCAAAGCAGTTATATTCAGGTTTATCATTTGCAACTGTTTTTCCCAATCGCATTCCGCAAAATCCCCGAAATCCCCAAACCCTGCATTATTTATCAGATAGTCAATTTTGATTTTTTGTGCTTGCAAATCATCAAAAATGGCTTTCGAAGCCAATTGGTCCGACAAATCTTTAGCAATCACGTGAACTGAAACATCATACTGATTCTGTAATTCAGTTTTCAATGTTTCCATTTTATCTTGGCTACGTGCAACCAAAACCAGATTACCGCCTTTAGAAGCATGTATGCGCGCAAACTCAATGCCTAAGCCACTGGAAGCGCCTGTTATTAATGCTGTTTTCTTCATATTTTCTATTTTTGCTTTAAACAAATCCCAACAAAAGATATTTAATTATTCCTCAATGGGATTTGCAGGTGTTTTCAAAATAAGCTGATAAAATGCTGCATCGAGCCATTTTCCAAATTTATAACCGGTTTCCTTCATTATCCCGCTCAACACAAATCCTTCATTTTCGTGGAGCTTAATGCTTACTGAATTCGAAGCATCTATTACACCCACCAACACATGAAAATCATGCTCTTCAGCCTTCTTCACTATTTCTCGAAGCAACACTTTTCCTAATCCTTGCCCACGTTTATCCGGGCGAACATATACCGAATGTTCTACCGTATATTTGTATGCCGGACGAACGCGAAACATACCATAAGTGGCAAATCCAAGCAATGCACCTTCAGAATCAAACGCTCCCACAACCGGATAATTATGACTAAGTTTGTCGGCATACCAGGCATCCATAGTCTCTAAAGTGCGGATTTTATAATCGTATAATGCCGTAGAATTCAAAATGGCATCATTAAAAATGTCAAGTATTTCAGGCAATTGCTTTTCAGTGCAGGGTTTTAATTGAAATTCCATAAATACGTAATTTTATTAAATGTATAAGAGATTTTTCTTGATATAAACTACTAACTATATTTTTTCAGCCTACTGTTTTATGAATTGCTTTATGACCTTTTCGGCGTTTTACAGTTCGTTTTTGATATTCGTTGGATAGCACACTGATATTTCCATCAACTTCCAATATGGCTAAATCCACATCTTTTATCGAATCGAGTCCATGTTCGCGTACTGCTTCCATTAGTTCGTCTTCAGTGATTTTAGCCTTCTTCAGATGCGATGCAAGTATTTTTCCTTTATAAATCAACATAGTGGCATCACCTTCAACCATTTTATCGAATTTTGGGAAACGATATTGTAAGTATTTAAAGAGAGAATTCACCACGAATAAGGTTGTCGCAGCCGCCAATCCACCCAACAGAGTAGAATCTGGCCCTACCATTGCATTTTGGACAGAGTTGCTAATAAGTAAAATAAAAACCATATCTACCACCGAAAGTTGAGCCAGTTCTTTTTTGCCAAACAACCGGATGGCTACAATGATAAAAAGATAGATAACCAATGTGCTGAAAATAATTCTTACATAATTGTTTGAAAGTAGTTCGTTCATAAATATCATTTTTATAATTTCATTTTATTATTAAGTCCATGCACTCATAAAAAGGTAGAATTGAATTATCAGTGAGGCGTTTAGCCATTTACACCACGAAGTATATTTATTAAGCAAAAATACAGTATTTAAACCAGACTTGCTCCTATCTCATAAAATAAAAGTAATTTAATTGAACAGACCAATGAAAACAATATTTAATTACTAATTTTGAAGTGAATTATTTATCAAATGAATTGAATGAAGAAACTTGTTGTACTTACAGGAGCCGGAATGAGTGCCGAGAGCGGCATAAGCACATTTCGCGATTCCGGCGGCCTGTGGGAGAAATATAAAATTGATGATGTAGCCACCCCCGATGCATGGCGAAAAAATCCAGCTTTGGTGCTTGATTTTTACAATCAACGACGCAAACAATTATTCACTGTTAAACCCAATGCCGGGCATATAAGTTTAGCAGAGCTTGAAAAAGACTTTGATGTGCACATCATAACTCAAAATGTAGACAACCTGCACGAACGGGCCGGAAGCACCAACATATTGCATCTGCACGGGGAGCTTATGAAAGTGCGCTCAACGGGAGATCATGAAGAAGTTTTTGATGTTTCTCCGGAAAAGATTGAAGTTAATCCCGGGGATAAATGCCCGAAAGGTTATCAACTTCGACCGCATATAGTGTGGTTTGGCGAAGCGGTTCCCGAAATTGGAAATGCGATCCGTATTACAGGGCAAGCCGACATTTTTCTGGTTGTAGGCACATCATTGAATGTTTATCCTGCAGCAAGTTTAATCAATTATGTGAAACCCGGCGTACCTGTTTATCTCATTGACCCAAATGAAATCCTACAGTTACCGTCACATATCACCGTTATTTCCAAAGGGGCAAGCGAAGGGTTGAAAGAGTTAATCAAAATATTAAAAAACTATAATAACAATATAAGCAAACTATAATGAGCAGAAAATTTATATTTATCAGCACGATAGTATTAGGGCTGGCAGTTATTAGTTGTAACCAGACCAATCAACGCAACACAAACCCGGAAGCAACTGCTAAACATGAAACTAAAATCGACAGCATTACCACTAAACAAACAATAAATGCCCCTGCACAGATTTATGCAAAACAGCAAGTACCGGTACTTTGCTATCATCGCATCTCGGAGGGTGATAAAGGCGATTATACAGTAAGTCCGGCTACATTTTCCGATCACATGAAAGTCCTGGCTGACAGTGGGTACCACTCGGTATCACCTGCACAATTATATGATTATCTGGCCTATAACAAAACATTACCCGAAAAACCGGTACTTATTAGCTTTGATGACTCAAGGGTTGAACATTCCACCATTGCAGCTCCTGTAATGGAAAAGCATGGGTTCAGAGGAGCTTTCTTTATTATGACCATTACATATAACAAGAAAAATTATATGACAACGGATGAAATTGCACAGCTGGCAAAAGCCGGACATACCGTCGGGCTGCATAGCTGGGACCATACAATGGCAACCAAATACAAAGAGGCTGCCGACTGGCAAAAACAGGTGGAAGAACCTAAAAAGAAGTTAGAAAGCATTACCGGCAAAGCGGTTGAATACTGGGCCTACCCAAACGGCGTATATAATCACGAAAGCGCTATGGAGCTAAGCAAATATTTCAAGCTTTCGTTTTCACTTGCCACAAAACGCGATTCGCTTCAACCCTTACAATGCGTACGCAGAATAATCGTTCCGGAATGTTCACCGGCAGGATTACTTAAATCGATGCGCCGGACATTCAGCAAATAAAAAATTGACGTCAAGTCAATAGATTACTATTTTTCAAAAAAAAAGCCGGATTCAATATAAATTGAATTCGGCTTTATTATACGACTAAGCTGATCAGACAGCTACAGGAGCAAGCAAATTATTTCACAAATAATTTGGCTGTATACGTCTTGTTTGATCCTGAGATTAAACGTACCATATAAATTCCGCTTTGAGTTATTCCGCTAATTCTCACAGGAGACGCAGTAGGTTGTGATACCTGAATCGTTTCTCCTAACAAATTGATTATTTCTGCTTTTACGTTCTGCAATTCATTAGTTGCAAAATCATAGTTAATCTGAAAATCCGTATTTCGGAATATCGGATTTGGATAAATAGAAAGTTCAGTCTTTTGCAGTTCGTCAACACCAGTATTTGTACCTGACTGCATCTGGGCAATCTCTGCAGCTGTCAACACAATGTCGTATAACATAAAGTCATCGATTGTTCCGTTAAAATCAACATTACTTGAGGCAGAAGATGTGTCCCACCATTGAGTACGACCTATATAGTTCCGGGTATTTGCACCAATAGTTGTCAACTGGTAAGGTTCATAAGTTATAGTTGTTGCACTAGCCGTCTCAACTCCGTTCAAATAGATTTTTGTTGTTTTGGTCTTAGCATCAAAGGTCATAGCCACTTTTGATTCCTGACCAACCGTAAGAGAAACCGACGAATTAATCAATACCGTTGTACCTCCATTATACTTATAACCGGCAGTAAAAGCACTTGCACGAAGCAGAATACTATTCGTGCTGGCTGAGCCAAAATCAAAGATACGTGGTTGTGCAGTAAGGTTAGACGGTTTCACTTTTGCCATAAAAGTACAACTACGGAGGTTATTGAGAATTCCATTCGGTGCTGTTGCAAAACCATTAGTGCTAAAGCCAGCGGCAGTATTCCCCAATAAATCCAGGTTTCCACCAACTACGGCACTGCCATAAATGGTTGCATCATGTCCCTTTCCTGATTTATCCTGTAAGTATTTCACATTATTATTCGTATAAACATCTTCTGCTTCAAACCGGTACACAAGCACTTTATTATTATCAATGTTGCGAGGGAATACAGTCGAGTTAAATGATTTAGACACTCCGCTTACCGTAGCCGTCAACGTTACCGAAGTGGCGGTTTGCGGAAACGTAACAAGACCGGCATTTGTAATAACGGCTGTATTGTCCGACACCCAGGTTACAGCAGTACCAGATCCTGTTTTAGCAGGCAAAACCACATCAGTGTAAATATTCTGAGGAACTGTAAGCGCATTCAGTTCAATTTCGGTCAAAAGACTATTATCAAAAGTATATCCCAAGCTTATTTCTGTAAGTTTTTTCACTTCTCCCTGTGTAATAGCGCGGCTGTAAATACGGCAATCTTCTACCCAACCATTGAAACCACCCACAGTTACATCACCTAAACTGAGATTCGCCACTTCAATTACCTGATCGACAAGTCCGTTTCTAAAAATTCTTAGCACTCCATTTTCATAGGTAAGTGCCAGGTTGAAGTATTTTAATTTAGTTGGCTCCCACCAAACTCCACCCGTACCACGCGCCTGGGTTTGCCAAACATCTGAAGTCCCCAACAGATTTGTACTATTATAAGTAGTTTGATCAATTGTAACATAAGGTTTTACAGTTACTCCATTCAACCCATAGGTCAGATTACCCATTTTGAGTATCGTACCGCTGTAAGAGCCTTCATAAATGTAAGGAGTGAGCGAAACCGAGAATGCCGGAGCACCTTGCGCAGAGAGTGTTGCTGAGGTTTCTTTAGTAGAAACAAGAACGCCATTCGTTGTATGTGCATTACCTGTAACAGCACCAGTGAAATCTTCAGTCACAACAAGTCCACCGGTAAGATCAATATTATCTGCGGGTAAGGCATAATCACTATGTATAGCTGTGGGATAACCCTTTGGCTGAGATGAGCTTACAATCCAGTCATAATAATTACCGTGCATCCAGGTCAGTTTCAAAGGCGAACTGCCCGAATTAGTTACAATATACGGACGAATATTATTTAGCGTGGAGTTTGATGTTATCTGTTCGGTTGCTGCCACGACTCCATCCGTTCCAATGGTGTATTTCATAATCTCGTATATACTACCCGAAGTTCCTGTAACAGGAACAGAGCAATAAACGATATTCGGATTACTGTCGTCTATTGCCATTCCACCACTGTAACACAACTCAAGACCGGCCGTCTGGTGAAATTTTCCTCCTCCGTTGGCCAAAAAAGTTTTTCGCCATACTGTGCCCGTCCATTTTGCATAATAATAATTGTGCGTGTTTTTATCATTGCTTATTTTTACCATGGCAATCGCAGGCAATCCATCTTTATCAATGGCAGTCTGCCAAACCCAGTCGCGCTGATCGGTAGGAGCATCTACAACTGCATTCGGATAGGTTGTTGGGTAGGTTGTTTTATTTACATTATGTACTCCACTCGCAATAGTTGACAGAACTGTCCCCTTGATATCTTTCAATTGAAGCGTATTAATATCCACATAATTAAAATAAACATAGTTAGGATATTCATTATCGGGGTGTCCGGTAGTATAAGTCAGGTATAACTTATCTTTACCGTTTGAGGTATATTTACAATACGGACGAGCTCCGGTTGACTGTACCATTTGGTAAGGTCCCCAGGTAAAGTCGGCCTTATCCTGCGCATCGGGAATAGACATTTTGGCAATCGTAGGATGCCAGTTGATTCCCCGCCAACAAAGGTAAATATGCGTTGGATCATCGGACAGGATAAAAGGCGATGGGTAAGTGGTATTATTAGCAGTCACCAGTTTTATTTCTACTCCAAGCGTAGTAATATCACCCGGTTTTTGGGACACGCGGTAATAGAAACAAGCTTCATCAGTGTGACGTGAGTAGAAAATCATAATCCGCTCATCAGGCAAAACCAGAAAGGTAGGATTATCATGATCATCAGGTTGAAAATAGGACCGTATAAGTACCTCGTAATTTTTACCTGTAAGAAAATTATGCTGGGTAGCTTTTATATTTCCGTGAACATCGATATAACCGATATACGAACTGTTGATTGTTCCGCCGGCATTTTCATAATGCAGTGCCCTCGGATCGGCAAACCAACACCATGCACCTTCTTTTGAAACAATATTTCCTTCATAAGTTACCGCCGAAGTACCTGAAACTTCGTTTGCAGTACTTTTATTTTGAATATTAGCTGATTTACCTGCTATTCCGTTTGCGCCTAAGATGGCTATTAGTAGCAAACCATTCCTGAATTGTGTAATTGTTTTTTTCACTTTTTTATAAATTAATAGACAAACGATTTCGAAAATTCAATCCATTCTATTTTCCTGGCACATTGGTATTTAATTGAACAGAAGATTGACCTCTGCAACTCAATAGTGCCAATGCTGAATACAGATTTAAATTTATGGCAAAAATAACATATAACATAATTTCTCTAGAGGATAATTAGGTCAATGTGAGGGATAAATTCTCATAAAACCTAAAAATATGCCTGTTTCATTCAGAACTCTTCTTTATAGCAATAAGACATTTTTTATTCTTATTTCAATTCAACTTATTTTTCCATAAGACACTGCACTTCCCTTTTCGCATGCTAAATAATTGAATTTGAAAATTCTGCACAATAAATAACTTCCACCACCTTGCTTCGGGCATCGGATATCGAAACGAGAAATACGTATACAACCAGTATTATAAGATTGTAAATGTTTGTCGGAATAGAAATTTTCACTACCTTTCCGAAATGAAATTTTAATCAATATCACTCATGAGAAAATATGTCATTCCATTAGCCCTTGCGTTAATTCTCGTCCTTGCGGGCTGCGAGAAAAAAACAGAATCAAAGCTGGCAAAAGAATCCGGCAAAGAAATTACGGCTCAAAAACAGGAATCGAAAATTACGCCAACAGACACCCTCGCCTATCGTAATAAGTTAATTGCCCTTGCAAATGGAGATACCACCGGCCGTTGGCCAGTCCACCTCCGCTCCTATCCTTTAGCTGGAGCCATCCTGCCTTTTAAGAGGGTGGTAGCCTATTATGGCAACCTTTATTCAAAAAAAATGGGTGCTCTGGGCGAATATCCACCAAAGGAATTGTGGAAAAAATTAAATGCTGAAGTCGAAGCATGGGAAAAAGCCGATACTACCACTCAAGTGCAGCCAGCCATCCATTACATCGCAGTAGTAGCTTCGGGCACTCCCGGAAAAGATGGCAAATACAGGACACGCATGCCGGCACATCAAATTGATTCTGCGTTAGCCATTGCAAAAATGGGAAATGCCATCGTGTTTTTGGATATACAAGTGGCACTAAGCAATCTGCAACAGGAAGTTCCTTTGTTGGAAAAATACCTCAAAATGCCGCATGTCCACTTAGGAATCGACCCGGAGTTTTCGATGAAAGAAGGACACAGGCCAGGAACAAAAATCGGGACTATGGATGCTACAGACATTAATTATTGCACTGAATATCTAAGTAAATTAGTACGTGACAATAAATTAAGCCCAAAAATTCTTGTAGTGCATCGCTTTACACAGGGAATGGTTCGGAACTACAAGAATATAACCATACACCCGGAAGTACAAATAGTAATGAATATGGATGGTTGGGGTGAACCGGTACTGAAGCGCAGCACCTACAAATTATACATCTACAAAGAGCCGGTACAATTCACAGGATTCAAATTATTTTACAAAAACGACCTAAAAAAAGCTCCTAATCAATTGCTAACACCCTCGGAACTATTAAAACTGAAACCACAGCCCATCTATATCCAATATCAATAAATATTGGCAAACAAACACCAATAGCCTGAAAAAGAATAAAAGCCGCCTACAGCCATTAAGTTGTCGGCGGCTTTTATTCTTTTTGAATATTGAGAAATTTACTTTCTATTTTTTCTGAATATCCGGAACATATCATCAAAACTATCCGTAACCTCCATTCCTACAGACAACAACAAAGGCCGGTACTCAAATTGCATGACCTCAGATTGCATGGGTATTGAATAGCCAACCTGAAACACGAACTTAGTATTACCTTTTCCTGTTTTTAAGGTCAATGCCGGGTCAATGAAAGAACCGGACAAATTACGGTACATAGGAGAAAGCGGAAGGAAATTAAGTTTCACATACCTTGCCGCCAGACTAATATCATACGTAAGCGTTGATAAGCCAATTGCCGGCTGAACAAATATCCTGAAGCAGTTTGCATCAATATGATTTTCCAAACCTCCATCCGTTGCAAAATCACCGACCTGAAAACTTCCGTAACCGATACCTGTAAAAGTTTCAAACCGTCCTTGTAAACCAATCCGGGTAAAATACCCCGCCCCAAACTCACCAAAAAAGTGCTGCGCTCCTGAACCTGTTGCAGGTGGAATATAATCTAAGTTAACACCATCCGCAGCCATGAGACCATCCGATTCCTCATTAATATCGGGCATTGTAGCAAAGCTTCCGTTGAGCATCAATCCAATATGATCTTTAACCGCACCCGAAAACTGCAGGTCAAGCCCTGAAGAACCGACCCTGAATGCATATTTCAAGTCACCTTTATCACTCAACAAAGGAGTATTTACTGCATTAGGGATATAGGCTAGTGTACACGAATTTAAAACAAAAAATATAGAAAGTAAACAAAAGAAGTTGATTCTTTTCATTTTAGCCATTTATTTATAAGTGAAGTCGTCTTGACTTTTTATAATGTCGCTCCTACGGAGCTTTTTGTTCTAAAAAAATTAACAACAACTACCATAATACTACTCCTAAAGGAGCATTTTTAAGCTTCGGAGAAGCGTTATTATGGTAGAACTGTTCATAAATTATGTTCTTAGGAGCTCCATTAGGAGCGAAATTATAATCAATACAAAAGTCAAGACGACTTCAGTGTTTTATTTCATACCAGATACTAGTCCGGAAAAAACTTAGAACGAATAAAAGAACAGAACAATTAAATGAATAAATATAACACATAAAGTATTTCCAATGTTTTCAACCCCTCACCAGTGTATTAATAACGGCAACCAGAAAGGTAAATATCAGTTGTTTAAATACACAACAAAAGCACTCAATAAAAAAAACAAAATATTGCATTGCCAATTAAAAATCATTCTCTATCTTTGCAGTCCCAAACAAAAAACAAAAGTAAACCTATTAAATAATTAATAATTATGATCGTAGTTCCAGTAAAAGAAGGCGAAAACATTGAGAGAGCATTGAAAAAATTCAAACGCAAATTCGAAAAAACAGGTGTTGTTAAAGAATTACGTCGTCGTCAATGTTTCGACAAACCTTCTGTAGTAGGTCGTGAAGAAAAAATGCACGCGATTTACGTTCAAAAAATGCAATTAGGCGAAGAATAGTAAATAAAACGGTCGGAAAACTTGTTTTCCCGATTTATTTATGTTATTTTCGTTGCAGATTTGAGCATACGGTTATGGTGAACGAATTTCTGCAATATTTACAGTATGAGAAGAACTACTCTTCTCATACTGTTTTGTCGTATCAAACAGACTTACTTCAGCTCTGCCAGTTCCTGCAAACAGACCCAACTCAATTCAGCCCAAAAACTATTAGCTCACAGCACATCCAACAATGGGCATTGTCGCTAATGTCCGCCGAAATATCGGCCCGCACATTATCTCGTAAAATTTCCACTCTCAAATCATTCTGGCACTTTTTACTTACACGCGGACATGCCAATACAAATCCGACGTTAAAAATCATTTTACCCAAAACAAAAAAACCGCTTCCGGCGTTTTTTAAGCAAAGCGAGATGGCCAGAGTGCTTGACAATCCGTTTACGCCAGACAATTTTGAAGCAATCAGAAACCGACTAATCCTGGAAGTCTTTTACCTTACAGGCATACGTCTTTCCGAATTGCAAAACATCGAAGACAAAGACGTAAATTTGGCAGACGGAAACATTCGGGTAATCGGAAAACGGAACAAACAACGTATTATTCCAATCGGTCAAATGCTTTGCGACGATATAGAGCGCTATATCAGACTACGGAATGAATCCGCAGACAGAATCGAACCGTATTTGTTCGTCCGCAGCAATGGAAAAAAAATGTATCCGAAAATGCTGTACAATATTGTGCACAACAGCATGTCGGAAGTAAGCAGCTTACACAAGCGAAGCCCGCATGTGCTTCGTCACACTTTTGCTACCAGCCTGCTAAATGGCGGAGCCGACATTAACGCCGTGAAAGAACTACTCGGACACAGCAGCCTGGCAGCAACCCAAGTGTACACACATACGAGTTTCGAAGAACTACACAATATATATAAACAAGCTCACCCACGAGCAAAATAAAAAAAGGAGGCAATTATGAAACTAAGGATTCAATCCATCAATTTTGATGCAACTACTACTCTGGAATCTTATATCAACAAAAAGTTGTTGAAGTTGGAAAAGAATTTTGATGAAATACAGAACGTAGACGTATATTTAAAGGTAGTAAAGCCCGAATCGGCCACAAATAAAGAAGCAGAAATCAAAGTATCCATACCAAATGTCGATTTTTTTGCATCAAAAACATGCGATTCTTTCGAAGAGGCTACAGACCTAACTATCGAAGCCATAGACAAACAGATACGCAAACACAAAGAAAAAAGCACGAAAAAATAAAATATTGCAGGAAATGTTTTGTAGTCCAAAATATTTCCGTACATTTGCAAGCCGTTTGAATCAGAGTATTCAAACGGCTTTTTAAACGCCAAAAATGCTATATATTAGCACATTGCCTCTTTAGCTCAGTTGGCCAGAGCACGTGATTTGTAATCTCGGGGTCGTTGGTTCGAATCCGACAAGAGGCTCAGCGATCTTTGTTTAATGTATCGAAATGGAAAAATGGGCAGTTACCAAAGTGGCCAACTGGGGCTGACTGTAACTCAGCTGTCTTTCGACTTCGGAGGTTCGAATCCTTCACTGCCCACTATCAATTTGCGATTTTAGAATTTTAGATATACGATTAAAAAAAAGAGTTTAACTCAAACCAATCGTAAATCGTAAATAATTAAATCGTAAATAAATTTGCGAAAGTAGCTCAGTTGATAGAGCATTAGCCTTCCAAGCTGAGGGTCGCGGGTTTGAGTCCCGTCTTTCGCTCCATAATGGAGAGTAAAAATCAGAAATGATTAAAGAAATCCATTCTTGCTGTTGTAGCTCAGTGGTAGAGCACTTCCTTGGTAAGGAAGAGGTCGCGAGTTCAATTCTCATCAACAGCTCAACTTTGTGAGCTTTTATAAAAACATATAAATTAATTATTAAATAATCTTTGAGTTATGGCAAAAGAAAAATTTGACAGGTCAAAACCCCACGTTAACGTTGGTACCATTGGACACGTTGACCACGGTAAAACAACCTTGACCGCTGCAATTACTATGGTACTTGCAAAAAGAGGTCTTTCTGAAATGCGTTCTTTCGATTCTATCGATAATGCACCAGAAGAAAAAGAACGTGGTATTACTATCAACACTGCACACGTAGAATATCAAACAGCTAACCGTCACTATGCACACGTTGACTGTCCTGGTCACGCTGACTACGTTAAGAACATGGTAACTGGTGCTGCTCAAATGGACGGAGCTATCATTGTAGTAGCTGCTACTGATGGTCCTATGCCACAAACACGCGAACACATCCTTTTGGCTCGTCAGGTAAACGTACCTCGTATTGTTGTTTTCATGAACAAATGCGATATGGTTGATGACGAAGAAATGTTGGAATTAGTAGAAATGGAAATGCGTGAATTGCTTTCATTCTATGATTTCGATGGCGACAATACTCCTATTATCCGTGGTTCTGCACTTGGTGGATTGAACGGTGTTCCAGAATGGGAAGACAAAATTATGGAATTAATGGATGCTGTTGATACTTGGATCGAATTGCCTCCACGTGCTGTTGACAAACCATTCTTGATGCCAGTTGAAGACGTATTCTCTATCACAGGTCGTGGTACAGTTGCTACAGGTCGTATCGAAACAGGTATTATCAAAACAGGTGAAGAAGTTCAAATCATTGGTCTTGGTCAAGGCGCATTGAAATCAGTTGTAACCGGTGTGGAAATGTTCCGCAAAATTCTTGACGAAGGTCAGGCTGGTGATAACGTAGGTTTGTTGCTTCGTGGTATCGACAAAGAAAGTATCAAACGTGGTATGGTTATTACCCACCCGGGAAAAGTAACTCCTCACACTACTTTCAAAGCTGCTGCTTATATCTTGAAAAAAGAAGAAGGTGGTCGTCACACTCCATTCCACAACCGCTACCGTCCACAGTTCTACATCCGTACATTGGACGTAACTGGTGAAATCACTTTACCAGAAGGAACTGAAATGGTAATGCCAGGTGACAACTTGGAATTAACTGTAACTTTGATCTACCCTGTAGCTTGTAACGTAGGTTTACGTTTCGCTATCCGTGAAGGTGGACGTACAGTAGGTTCAGGACAAATCACAGAACTTCTTGACTAATACTAAGGCCACTCCCAACCTCCCATGAGGCGAATAGTAAGGGTGGAATAGTATTTTAAGAAGTTTTTCAAAACAAAAAGCCGTTTCGTGGAAACGCGAAACGGCTAATATACGGGCGTAGCTCAGTTGGTAGAGCACTGGTCTCCAAAACCAGGTGTCGGGAGTTCGAGTCTCTCTGCCCGTGCAAATTCTATTTATAATATGAAGATAATTAACTATATCAAAGAGTCTTATTCAGAACTTGTTCAGAAAGTATCTTGGCCTACTGGCAAAGAACTCACTAACAGTGCAGTAGTGGTATTGATTGCTTCCATCATTCTTGCATTATTAGTTTGGCTTATGGATTTAGGTTTTGAAAATATCATGAATTTTATTTACGGACAACTGTCTTAATTTAAACAATGGAGGTCAACAAAGTGTCTGAGTCAACCAGTTTTAAATGGTACGTAATGCGTGCCATTAGTGGAAAAGAGAACAAGGTAAAAGAATATATTGATGCAGAAATCAAAAATTCGGATCTTGGTCAATATGTTGCTCAGGTATTAATCCCCACTGAGAAAGTTTACCAGATTCGTAACGGCAAGAAGATTACAAAAGAACGTAGCTGCATGCCGGGGTATATTCTGATAGAAGCAAATTTGATTGGTGAAATTCCCCACCGCCTTCGCAACACTCCTAATGTTATTGGTTTCCTTGGTGAAAAAAATAATGTTCCTACTCCTATTCGTCCTTCGGAAGTGAACAGGATTTTAGGTTCTGTGGATGAATTGCAGGAAACAGCAGAAGAAATGATAACTCCTTTCTATGTTGGTGAAAACGTGAAAGTAATCTTCGGACCTTTCAGCGGATTCAGCGGATTAATTGAGGAAGTAAACACCGAGAAAAAGAAACTCAAAGTTATGGTTATGATTTTCGGCCGGAAAACTCCGCTGGAACTCGCTTTTACACAAGTAGAAAAGGAATAGTTGGTTCCTGTTACAAATCAACGATTCCACTTTAACATCAAAAATTAAAATTATTATGGCTAAAGAGATTGCTGGACTTATTAAATTACAGATTAAAGGAGGGGCGGCAAACCCATCTCCACCGGTAGGACCTGCATTGGGTTCTAAAGGTATCAATATTATGGAGTTTTGCAAACAATTTAATGCCAGAACCCAAGACAAACCGGGAAAAATTTTACCGGCAGTCATCACCTATTATACTGACAAATCATTTGACTTTGTTGTAAAAACTCCTCCGGTAGCAATTCAACTGTTAGAAATAACAAAATTGAAAAGTGGATCGGCAGAGCCAAACCGTAAAAAAGTAGCTGAAATCACTTGGGATCAAGTACAAGCTATTGCAACGGACAAAATGGTCGACTTGAATTGTTTCGAATTAGATGCAGCTATGAAAATGGTTGCTGGTACAGCTAGAAGTATGGGTATTACCGTAAAAGGTACTTTTCCAAATAAAAATAATTAATAAACTTCAATTAAAATGAGTAAACTGACAAAAAATCAAAGGTTAGCTTTAGAAAAAATTGAAGCAGGAAAAACCTATTCTCTCAAAGAAGCAGCTTCTTTGGTAAAAGAAATTACCAATTCAAAGTTTGATGCTTCTGTTGATATTGATGTACGCCTAGGTGTTGACCCTCGTAAAGCCAACCAAATGGTACGCGGCGTTGTGTCGTTGCCAAACGGAACCGGAAAACAAGTAAAGGTTCTTGCATTATGTACTCCCGACCAGGAAGCAGCGGCTAAAGAAGCCGGAGCCGACTATGTTGGTCTCGATGAATATATCGAAAAAATCAAGGGTGGTTGGACAGATGTTGATGTAATCATCACTATGCCTGCTATCATGGGTAAATTAGGTGCTCTAGGACGTGTTTTAGGCCCTCGTGGTTTAATGCCAAACCCTAAAAGCGGTACGGTAACTAACGAAGTTGGTAAAGCTGTAAAAGAAGTAAAACAAGGAAAAATCGACTTTAAAGTTGATAAATATGGTATTGTTCACACTTCAGTAGGAAAAGTTTCTTTTACTCCTGAAATGTTGGTACAAAACGCCAAAGAGTTTGTGAATACTTTGATGAAACTGAAACCCACAGCCGCTAAAGGTACTTATGTAAAGAGCATTTATCTTTCAAGCACAATGAGTATGGGTATTAAGATTGAACCCAAATCAATTGAAGAATAAAAATTTAAACGTTTATGAAAAAGGAAGATAAAAGCGCTATTATAAAACAACTGGAGACAACTCTTGGCGAGTATGCTCACTTCTATTTAACTGACATAGGTGGCTTAAATGCTGCTCAAACCAGTGAATTGAGAAGAGTATGTTACAAAGAAGATGTAAAACTCGTAGTTGTAAAAAATACTTTGCTACAAAAAGCACTTGATAACTCATCAGTAGATTTCAGTGAACTTTATGGTACGCTCACAGGAGCAACTTCATTAATGCTTTCGAATACAGCTAATGTACCAGCGAAATTAATTAGTGACTTCAGCAAACAAAAAAGCAACAAACTCAAAAAACCAATTTTGAAAGCTGCTTATGTTGAAGAAAGTTTCTATATCGGCGAAAACCAATTAGACGCACTGATCCACGTGAAGAGCAAAAACGAACTTATTGCCGATGTTATTGCCTTGTTGCAATCGCCTGCTAAGAACGTTGTGTCCGCACTCCAATCAGGAGGTTCTACTATCCACGGCGTGTTGAAAACATTGTCCGAAAGATAAATTTCATCGTAAAATAATAAAAAACAAATACATAAAAAATAAGTAAAATGGCAGATTTGAAAGCTTTTGCAGAACAATTGGTTAACTTAACAGTTAAAGAAGTAAATGAGTTAGCTACAATTTTGAAAGATGAGTATGGTATCGAACCAGCTGCTGCAGCTGTTGCTGTTGCTGCAGGTCCTGCAGCTGCTGCTGAAGTAGTAGAAGAAAAAACATCTTTCGATGTAGTATTGAAAGCAGCCGGTGCTAATAAATTAGCAATCGTTAAATTAGTAAAAGAATTGACAGGTCTTGGCTTGAAAGAAGCTAAAGATTTAGTTGATGCAGCTCCTTCAGTAATTAAAGAAGGTGCATCAAAAGACGAAGCTGATGCCTTGAACAAAGCACTTACTGAAGGCGGAGCTGAAGTTGAACTTTAATAATAAAACCTGAATATCAGGTCTTTGGTTTAGAGTCCCTCATACCGAGGGATTCTAAACCTTTTTCTGTCTATAAAATAATTGAGTTCACCGCACCCAAATAACCTCTTTGAAAATGTCGTCATTAACAAAAAATCAAAGAATAAATTTTGCTTCCATTAAAAATCAGTTAGATTATCCTGACTTTTTGGAAGTACAATTAAAATCTTTCCAGGACTTTTTTCAAATGGACACTGCTCCAGAAAAAAGAAAATCAGAAGGTTTGTATAAGGTTTTTTCCGAAAACTTTCCTATTGCTGATACCCGAAATAATTTCATCCTCGAATTTCTCGATTACTACGTAGACCCTCCACGTTATTCGATTGATGAGTGTGTAGAACGTGGCCTAACTTACAGTGTGCCGCTTAAAGCCAAACTGAAACTATATTGTACTGATCCGGATCATGAAGATTTTGATACAGTGATTCAAGATGTGTATTTGGGACCAATCCCATATATGACAGCTAAAGGAACATTTGTTATCAATGGAGCTGAACGTGTAATTGTATCGCAGCTTCACCGTTCACCCGGTGTATTCTTCGGACAAAGCGTTCACGCCAACGGAACAAAACTGTATTCTGCACGTATTATCCCGTTCCGCGGATCGTGGATTGAGTTTGCGACAGACATCAACAACGTGATGTATGCTTACATCGACCGTAAGAAAAAACTTCCTGTAACTACGTTGCTTCGTGCCATTGGTTTCGAAAGCGATAAAGATATATTAGAAATTTTCAACCTTGCCGAAGAAGTAAAAGTAAGCAAGACCAGTTTGAAAAAAGCAGTCGGCCAAAAATTAGCTGCCCGTGTTTTGAAAACATGGGTTGAAGATTTTGTGGACGAAGATACCGGTGAGGTAGTAACCATTGAACGTAACGAAGTAATTATCGATCGTGAGACTATTTTAGAAAATAGCCATATTGACGAAATTATCGAAGCCGGAACGCCAACCATTTTACTTCACAGGGCAGATGCCAATCAAAATGACTATGCCATCATTTACAACACACTTCAAAAAGACCCGAGCAACTCGGAAAAAGAAGCTGTGCTGTACATTTACCGTCAATTACGTAATGCTGTACCTGCTGATGATTCAACAGCACGTGAGGTAATCAACAACTTGTTCTTCTCTGAAAAACGTTACGATTTAGGTGACGTAGGCCGTTTCCGTATTAACCGGAAACTGAACCTGACAACCAGCATGGATACAAAAGTGCTGACTAAGGAAGATATCATTGAGATTATCAAATACCTGATTGAGTTGATTAACTCAAAAGCTGATGTGGATGATATTGACCACTTGAGCAACCGTAGGGTACGTACAGTAGGCGAACAATTATATAATCAATTCGGTGTTGGACTTTCACGTATGGCCCGTACCATCCGTGAGCGTATGAACGTTCGTGACAACGAGGTGTTCACTCCTATTGATCTGATCAATGCAAAAAGTATTTCGTCAGTTATCAACTCGTTCTTCGGTACGAATGCACTTTCTCAATTTATGGATCAACAAAATCCATTGGCTGAGATCACGCACAAACGTCGTATGTCTGCCCTCGGGCCAGGCGGTTTGTCACGTGAGCGTGCAGGTTTCGAGGTTCGTGACGTACACTATACTCACTATGGACGTCTTTGTCCGATTGAAACTCCGGAAGGTCCAAACATTGGTTTGATTTCTTCGCTGTGTATTTATGCTAAAATCAACGAGCTTGGATTTATCGAAACTCCTTACCGCAGGGTAACTGATTCGGTTGTCGATATTTCGGAAAATGGTATTGAATACTTTACAGCTGAAGAAGAAGAAGAACTGATCATTGGTCAGGGAAATGCTCCGTTGAACGAAAAAGGTGAATTTATACGTACCAAAGTAAAATCACGTAAAGGTGCCGACTTCCCTGTGGTTCCACCATCAGAAGTAAACTTAATGGATGTTTCTCCATCGCAGATTGCTTCTATCGCGGCTGCTTTGATTCCGTTCCTTGAGCACGATGATGCGAACCGTGCGTTGATGGGATCGAACATGATGCGCCAGGCAGTGCCTTTGTTGCGTTGCGAGGCTCCTATTGTTGGTACAGGTATCGAGGCACAATTGATTCAGGATTCACGTACCCAGGTTACAGCCGAGGGTGAAGGTATCATTGAATTCGTTGATGCTACATGTATTAAAATCTGTTATGACCGCACCGAAGATGAAGAATTTGTAAGCTTCGATACGGCTGTAAAAGAATATAGATTACCAAAATTCCAGAAAACCAACCAAAACACGACTATCGACTTACGTCCTATCGTGAAACGCGGTGACAGAGTTACCAACGGTCAGATAATGACAGAAGGTTACGCTACTCAAAACGGTGAACTGGCAATCGGTAAAAACCTGAAAGTGGCTTTCATGCCATGGAAAGGTTATAACTTTGAGGATGCAATTGTAATTAACGAACGTGTGGTACGTGAAGATGTCTTCACTTCTATCCACGTAGTTGAGCAATTACTTGACGTTCGCGAAACCAAACGTGGTATTGAAGAATTTACTTCGGATATTCCGAACGTAAGCGAAGAAGCCACTAAAGATCTGGACGAAAACGGTATTATCCGTATCGGTGCGCGCATCGAACCGGGCGATATCATTATCGGTAAAATTACTCCGAAAGGGGAATCAGATCCTTCACCGGAAGAAAAACTGCTTCGTGCCATCTTTGGTGATAAAGCAGGTGATGTAAAAGATGCTTCATTAAAAGCAACTCCATCATTATCGGGTGTGGTTATCGGAAAACGTTTATTCTCTAAAGCCCAAAAGAACCGGAAATCAAAACTGGCTGACAAAGCTGTTCTTCCAAAACTGGACGAAGAATTTGAAAACCAGGCAGCAATTTTACGCAATACATTGGTTGAAAAACTGATTACTTTACTTGGCGACAAAACCTCGGCAGGAGTAAAAGATTTCTTAGGAACTGATATTATTTCACGTAACAGCAAGTTCACTATAGAACGTCTTCGTGAAATCGACTATACTGCTGTCCAATTAAGCAAATGGACTACTGATTCGCATAAAAACGAGTTAGTAAAACAATTGATAATGAACTATCTGAGAAAATACAAAGAATTGGATGCTCAGATTAAACGTCAAAAATTCAATATCACTATCGGTGATGAGTTACCAAACGGTATCGTGCAAATAGCCAAAGTTTATATCGCCAAGAAACGTAAAATCCGTGTTGGTGATAAAATGGCGGGACGCCACGGTAACAAAGGTATCGTATCGCGTATCGTTCGTCAGGAAGATATGCCGTTCCTGGAAGATGGAACTCCGGTAGATATTGTATTGAACCCGCTTGGTGTACCTTCGCGTATGAACCTTGGACAGATTTTCGAAACTGTACTTGGTTGGGCCGGAAAAGAATTAGGCCTGCGTTTCGCAACTCCTATTTTTGATGGTGCAAGCCTGGATGATTTGAACGCATGGACCGACAAAGCCGGTGTACCAAATTATGGTAAAACATATTTGTACGATGGTGGAACCGGTGAGCGTTTTGACCAGACTGCTACAGTAGGTGTAATTTATATGTTGAAACTGGGTCACATGGTTGAAGATAAAATGCACGCGCGTTCTATCGGGCCATACTCACTGATTACTCAACAGCCTCTTGGTGGTAAAGCACAATTCGGGGGTCAACGTTTCGGAGAAATGGAGGTTTGGGCACTTGAAGCATTTGGTGCTGCTCATATTTTGCAAGAAATTCTGACTGTAAAATCGGATGATGTTATGGGACGTGCCCGCACTTACGAAGCGATAGTAAAAGGCGATCCAATGCCGGCACCGGGAATTCCGGAATCGCTCAACGTATTGTTGCACGAACTTCGCGGATTAGGTCTAAGTATTAATTTAGATTAAAAAAGCCCCTTAAACTCCACTCCCTGCTAAATCAGGGTAGTGGATTTAAGCATATTATTCCAATTGTAAATTATCAATTGTAAATTGTAAATCAAAAAAAAGTTATGGCTTTTAAAAATGATAATAAGGTAAAGAGTAATTTTAATAAAATCTCGATCGGTCTTGCATCGCCCGAAGAAATATTAAAATTATCTAGTGGTGAGGTTCTCAAACCGGAAACCATTAATTATCGTACCTACAAACCGGAACGTGATGGTCTTTTCTGCGAGCGCATTTTCGGTCCTACCAAGGACTTCGAATGTCATTGCGGCAAATACAAACGTATCCGTTACAAAGGCATTGTCTGCGACCGTTGCGGGGTAGAAGTGACCGAGAAAAAAGTTCGTCGTGAACGCATGGGGCATATCCAACTGGTAGTTCCGGTGGCTCACATCTGGTATTTCCGCTCGTTGCCGAACAAAATCGGTTACCTGCTTGGTATGCCAACAAAAAAACTGGATTCAATTATTTATTACGAAAAATATGTAATCATTCAGGGAGGAATTCTTGAAAACGGTGAAAACATTGCCGTTGGCGAGTTACTTTCCGAAGATGAATACTTAGATATCCTGGAAGCACTTCCACGCGAAAACCAATTGCTGGACGACACCGACCCAAATAAGTTTATCGCTAAAATGGGTGCCGATGCTATTCACGATATGTTGAGCCGGTTGGATTTGGATGTTTTGTCTTACGACTTACGTCACAAAGCAAATACCGATACGTCACAACAACGTAAAAACGAAGCGTTGAAACGTCTGCAAATTGTGGAATCGTTCCGTGCTTCAAGATTGCGTAACAAACCGGAATGGATGATTATCAAAATCGTTCCTGTTATTCCACCTGAATTGCGTCCGTTGGTTCCACTTGATGGTGGCCGTTTCGCTACTTCCGATTTGAACGATTTGTATCGCCGCGTTATTATCCGTAACAACCGTCTGAAACGTTTGATCGAAATCAAAGCACCGGAAGTAATTTTACGTAACGAAAAACGTATGCTTCAGGAAGCTGTGGATTCATTGTTCGACAATTCACGTAAATCGAGTGCCGTTAAAACTGACGCAAACCGTCCGTTGAAATCGCTTTCCGATTCGTTGAAAGGTAAACAAGGTCGTTTCCGTCAGAACCTGTTGGGTAAACGTGTGGATTATTCGGCTCGTTCGGTAATCGTCGTTGGACCGGAATTAAAGATGCATGAATGCGGTTTGCCAAAAGATATGGCTGCCGAACTTTATAAACCGTTTGTTATCCGCAAACTTATTGAGCGCGGAATTGTGAAAACGGTAAAATCAGCGAAAAAAATCGTTGATCGCAAAGACCCGGTGATCTGGGACATTTTAGAGTACGTGATGAAAGGACATCCCGTATTACTAAACCGTGCTCCTACCCTTCACCGTTTGGGTATCCAGGCTTTCCAACCAAAAATGATCGAAGGAAAAGCGATCCAGCTTCACCCACTGTCATGTACGGCTTTCAACGCCGACTTTGACGGTGACCAGATGGCTGTTCACTTACCACTTGGTAACGAAGCAATTCTGGAAGCTCAAATGTTGATGCTTGCGTCACACAATATCCTTAACCCTGCCAACGGTGCTCCTATTACCGTACCTTCGCAGGACATGGTTCTTGGTTTGTATTATATTACAAAACCACGTCCGGGAGCATTGGGTGAAGGTTTGATTTTCTATTCTCCGGAAGAAGCAGAAATTGCTTACAACGAAAAGAAAGTTGCACTGCACGCACCGATTAAAGTAAAAACAAAAGATTTGAATGCTGAAAAAGAGTTGGTTGACACAATGATCGAAACCACTGTCGGACGTATTCTTTTCAATAAATGTGTTCCTGCACAGGTAGGTTATATTAACGAACTACTTTCTAAAAAATCATTGCGTGACATTATCGGTAACGTAATTGAAATTTGCGGAGTAGCCCGTACAGCCCAGTTCCTTGATGATATCAAAGACTTAGGTTACTACATGGCATTCAAGGGTGGACTTTCGTTTAACCTGAATGACGTTATTATCCCTGCTGAAAAAGAGATTTTGGTAAAAGAAGGTAATGCCGAAGTGGAAGAAATTTTGAATAACTATAACATGGGATTCATTACTTTCAACGAGCGTTACAACCAAATTATCGATACATGGACACATGTTAACTCGAAGTTGTCGAACATTTTGATGAAACAACTTTCGACCGACAACCAGGGATTTAACTCAGTATATATGATGTTGGATTCAGGTGCCCGTGGTTCTAAAGAACAAATTCGCCAGCTTTCAGGTATGCGTGGTTTGATGGCAAAACCTCAAAAATCAGGTGCTGAAGGCGGACAAATTATTGAAAACCCGATTCTTTCGAACTTTAAAGAAGGCCTTTCGGTGTTGGAGTACTTTATTTCAACCCACGGTGCCCGTAAAGGTTTGGCGGATACGGCTTTGAAAACGGCAGATGCAGGATACTTAACCCGTCGTTTGGTTGACGTTTCGCAAGATGTTATTATCAACGAAGACGACTGCGGTACATTGCGTGGTTTGATTGCTACCGAGATGAAAAACAACGAGGAAGTGATTTCGTCACTTTACGAACGTATTCTTGGTCGTGTATCTGTTCATGATATCCAGAACCCGCTTACCGGTGAATTGATCGTTAACTCAGGGGAACAAATTGCAGAAACACAAGCTAAAAAAATTCAGGAGTCACCAATCGAACGCGTAGAAATCCGCTCGGTATTGACTTGCGAATCGAAAAAAGGCGTTTGTGCAAAATGTTACGGACGTAACCTTGCAACAGGTAAAATGGTACATCAGGGTGAAGCTGTGGGTGTTATCGCAGCACAGTCAATTGGTGAGCCAGGTACACAGTTGACACTGCGTACGTTCCACGTTGGGGGTATTGCTTCGAACATTGCAGCAGAATCTAAAATTGTATTGAAATATGACGGTCGCCTTGAATTTGACGAGCTCCGTACAGTAGATGCAGTTGGTGAAGATAAAACTACTTATCAGGTAGTAGTAAGCCGTTTGGCCGAAATGCGTGTGGTTGATACCAACACAGACATTGCTCTGACTACCCAGAACATTCCTTACGGTTCTAAATTATACGTGAAAGATGGTGATATTGCAACAAAAGGCCAAATGGTCTGCGAATGGGATCCATTTAACGCGGTAATTATTTCAGAAACCGAAGGTAAGATTGAATTTGAAGATGTAGTTGAAAACGTAACCTTCAAAACAGAAACCGATGATGCTACCGGTTTGCGCGAGAAAATTATTATTGAGTCGAAAGACCGTAATAAAGTTCCAAGTGCTCACATTGTGGCTAAAGATGGTACTATTCTTCGGACATACAACTTACCGGTGGGTGCCCACCTTGTGTTGGACAACGGCGATAAGATCAAGACTGGTCAGATGCTGGTAAAAATCCCACGTGCCGTAGGTAAAGCGGGTGATATTACCGGTGGTCTTCCACGTGTAACCGAGTTATTCGAAGCGCGTAACCCTTCGAATCCGGCTGTAGTAGCTGAAATCGACGGTGAAGTAACCTTCGGAAAAATCAAACGTGGTAACCGCGAATTGACTGTGACTTCGAAAACGGGTGAAATCAAGAAATACATGATTCCACTTTCGAAACAAATTCTGGTTCAGGAAAATGACTTTGTACGTGCAGGAACACCGCTTTCGGATGGTGCAACTACACCTTCGGATATCTTATTAATCAAAGGGCCAACCGCGGTTCAGGATTATATTGTAAACGAAGTTCAGGATGTATACCGTTTACAGGGTGTAAAAATCAATGATAAACACTTCGAGGTAATTGTTCGCCAGATGATGCGTAAAGTTGAAATCCTTGAACAAGGTGATACCCGTTTCCTAGAAAAACAAATTGTTGACAAACATGAGTTCATGGAAGAAAACGACCGTATCTGGGGTAAAAAAGTGATTTTGGATGCCGGTGACTCAGCTACGCTGAAACCAGGCCAGATTATCACTCCTCGTAAACTTCGTGACGAAAACAGTATGCTGAAACGCCGTGACATGAAACTTGTTTTGACACGCGACGCTATAGCTGCTACTTCGAACCAGATCCTGCAAGGTATTACCCGTGCGGCTCTTCAAACAAATAGCTTTATGTCGGCTGCTTCTTTCCAGGAAACTACGAAAGTATTGAACGATGCCGCTATCAATGGAAAAGTAGACCGTCTGGAAGGTTTGAAAGAAAACGTTATTTGTGGTCACTTGATTCCTGCAGGAACAGGTCAACGCGACTTCGACAAAATTGTAGTTTACTCACGCGATGAGTACGACAAAAAAGTTGACGCCCGCCGCAATGTACTTGATATCGAAGAAGGTAACAGCACAGCTTCTGAAGAATAAAATTCTTCCTGCTAAATAGAAAAAACCGGATTACCTGAAAAGGGATCCGGTTTTTTTGTAAAAAAATCAGGGCAAATGAATAGTTGTAACTAACATAAAAAGTAAGAATTGTTTCTTCTCCCCAAAAGCAGAGCCATTCAGAAAGCTATTCATCCGGACTTTATACTATTACGGAGTGTTGCCTGTGACCCGCATCTGCTAAAAAACTATTCGGGAAGAAGATCAGCCAAGAGGTGTTCGAGTTCTTCATATATTGCATCCTGCGGGACTCCCAACGCCTCGAAAGTTTTGGCTAAGTACATAACAAAAAAAAACGGATCAAGTCAAAAAGTTGTGGGCAATGCAGAAAGCATTATAAAACCAAAAGAGGCTGAACTAGTGTATAGTTCAGCCTCTTTCAGATTCTGTGTTGACGTATTGTGTGTTGACTACAATCAATGCTTATTCTTACCCCCGGAATTTGTATTGTCTCTCCTTAAACTCCACCATACCCGGACAATGATATATACTAAAAACACCAATGCACCTACAGTAAACAAAAGTCCAAATTCTGGCGAAACATCTGTAGTACTTGAATAAGGACGGGCAAAAGTTCCTTTTCCAGGATTCAGATTATCACTGAATACGATATAACAGCCTACCATATAAAAAGATATGTTTATAATGAAGACAAAAAAAGGTTTCACATTTCTGCGAAACCTTTTTTCAAAGGGTGGGCCCAACTGGGCTTGAACCAGTGACCCCCTGATTATGAGTCAGGTGCTACTAACCAACTGAGCTATAGGCCCTACTTTTGCGAAATATTTTAGTATCTTTGCAAAGCGAATGCAAAAGTAGTAAATTTTATGAAACTGCAAAAATTCTTAGCGATTTTTTTAATCCCAAATGAAACAATTTAATAATATAACCACTCTCATATTCGACTTGGGAGGCGTACTTATCAATCTCGATTTACCTCAATGTATACAGAATTTCAAAGACTTGGGTCTTCAACACTTCGAACAACACCTGAGTCTTTTCGGGCAAAAAGGTTTTTTTCTGCAATTTGAAAAAGGGCAAATTAGCATACCTGAATTTCGCGAAGAAGTACGAAAACTGTGCACAAACCCACTTACAGATGCTCAAATCGATGCCGCCTGGTGTTCTTTTTTATGCGATATTCCCAACCAAAAACTGGAAATGTTGTTAGAATTGAAAAAGAAATTTCGCTTATTGCTCTTGAGTAACACAAATCAGTTGCATATTGAAGTAAGCACTGCCGGGGAATTTGCCCGCATTGGGAAGAAGATTACCGATGTTTTCGACAAATGCTATTATTCTTATGAAATGGGGATGGCAAAACCGGATGCTGAAATTTTTGAAACCTTGCTGTCTGATGCCGGAGTGAGCGCTTACGAATGTCTGTTCCTGGACGATGGACCAAAAAATATCGAACAAGCATCTAAAATGGGGATTCAAACGTATTTGGTTGATATAAATGAAGATTTAAGCTTTTTATTGGATGTGGCTGAACGGAATTCCGATTCTGTTTCTTAGTTAATCAATCAATTTATATTCGGAGTCGGAACTCCGACCGGCCAATTAACCGATCGACTAATCATGAATATCATATTGCCTTCAGATAATACATACTCATTTTCGTCCTGTGTAGCCACTGTCGGGATTTTCGACGGCGTACATGCCGGACATAGGTTTTTGATAAATGAATTGATATCGCTAGCCCATGAGCGTGGACTCAGCAGCGCTGTCATAACCTTTGCTGAACATCCGCGAAAGGTATTAAACCCGAATTTCAAACCCGAGATTCTGACTACACTCCCCGAAAAGATTGCGTTATTGGAAACTAGCGGAGTGGATAACTGTATTGTTATAGATTTCACCGTAGAAATGGCCAATTTGTCGGCTTACGAATTCATCAAAACAATTTTATTCGAAAAATATCAGGTCAAAACCTTACTAGTTGGACATGACCATCGTTTCGGGCATGACAGGGAAGATGGATTTCCGGAATACCAGCAATATGGAAATTCGTTGGGCATGGAAGTTTTTCAGGCAATTCAGTATAAAACCGAACAGGACCAATACATCAACTCCACAGAAATAAGAACCGCACTTCAATCGGGGAATATAGATGAAGCAAACCGTTTGCTGACCTATCACTATTCCATTACCGGAAAAGTGGTGGAAGGATTCAGGCTTGGCCGCAAGATCGGATTTCCTACCGCCAATATTGAACCTAATCACCCGGATAAATTAATTCCTAAAACCGGGGTTTACGCGGTAAAAGTTCGCTGGAACAATTTGCATTATATGGGTATGTTGAATATAGGCAACAGGCCAACTGTGAGTAATGACGGGAAAATAAGCATTGAAGTTCATATTCTGGACTTTGAAGAAGATATTTATTCCCACAACATTGAGATAACTTTTATAAAAAAAATCAGGGATGAGAAAAAATTTGAAAATATTGATGAGCTGATTGCCCAACTTCAAAAAGACAAAAATTTCGTAATTAAAATGAATAAATAATCAATAGTTATTCACTTTAAAAACTTATTTTTTATCTTTGTACATTAAATTCGTTTCACAAACAAATGCTATTTTCAAATGAGAAAAATTTTATTAACTCTAATGATTGGACTTACCCTTATGGGATCTGCAAAAACCAATAATCCGTTTTTCGAAGCGTACAAAAACAAATACGGTGCTCCACCTTTCGACAAAATTAAAAATGAGCACTATATACCGGCGTTTAAGGAGGGCATTAAACAACAACAAGCTCAAATTAACGCCATTGCAAACGGTAAAAATGCACCAACTTTCGCAAACACCATAGCCGCTATGGATTACAGCGGAGATTTGCTCAAAAAAGTTTCAGCTGTATTTTTCAACCTCTATTCTGCCGAAACGAATGATGGTATGGCTAAAATTGCCAACGAGGTCTCTCCTATCCTATCAGAACACAACGACAATATTTACCTCAACGGGAAACTTTTCCGCCGCGTAAAATCGCTGTACGACAAACGCGCAAAACTTGGATTATCTCCAGAGCAAATACGTTTATTGGAAAAAATTCACCGCGAATTTGTCCGTAGCGGTGCAGCACTTAATGAAGGACAGAAAGCAAAACTTCGCGAAATAAATAAAGAATTAGGACTTGCAGAGCTGGCTTTTGGACAAAATGTATTGGACGAAACAAACTCGTACAAAAAATTTGTTGATAAAGAAGCCGACTTGGCTGGATTGCCTGAAAGTGTTTGCCAAGCCGCCGCCGAAGCCGCAAAAGAAGCAGGCAAAAATGCTGGTTGGTTATTCACCACCCAAAAAGCAAGTTTTATTCCAGTACTTCAATACAGTGAAAACCGCGAATTACGCAAAGAATTATTGCTGGCTTACTCTACCCGTGCAAACCATGATAACGCCAAAGACAACAAAGTGGTAATCAATAAAATCATGAAATTGCGCACACAAAAAGCACAATTACTTGGTTTTGAAACATCTGCTGCGTTTATCCTTGACGACACCATGGCTAAAACACCCAAAGCGGTATACGATTTTCTGAAAACAGTATGGACACCGGCACTTGCAAAAGCCAAACAAGAAGCTGCCGAACTTCAGAAGTTAATGGATGCGGAAGGAAAAGCAGAAAAACTGGAACCTTGGGATTGGTGGTTCTATGCAGAAAAACTTCGCAAAGCAAAATACGATTTAGATGAAGAGGTATTGAAACCTTATTTCAAGTTGGAGAGTGTGCGTCAGGGAGTTTTTGACCTGGCAACAAAACTATATGGTTTAAAATTCAAAAAACTTGACGGAATGCCTGTTTACCACAAAGATGTAGAGGTATTTGAGGTAATAAATGCTGATGGTTCATTGATTGGGGTTCTGTATACAGACTATTTCCCACGTGCCGGAAAACGTGCCGGAGCATGGATGGAAAATATTACTCCCCAATATAAAAAAGACGGAAAGAATTATCGTCCCATCATATGCAATGTAGGTAATTTCACCAAACCAACCGCCGACAAACCTTCATTGCTTACCATGGACGAAGTGGAAACGCTTTTCCACGAATTTGGACACGCGCTCCACGGCTTGCTCACCCAATGTACTTACCCAAGTTTGTCGGGTACCGATGTGGCCCGCGACTTTGTAGAGCTTCCATCGCAGGTAATGGAAAACTGGTGCTGGGAACCAGAAGTAATGAAAACTTATGCCAAACATTACAAAACAGGCGAAATAATGCCAAAAGAACTGATGGACAAAATCCAACTGGCTGGGACTTTCAACCAAGGCTTCATCAATACCGAATTGCTTTCGGCTTCTATCATGGACATGGATTACCACATGATTAAAGACACCGCCAACTTCGATGCCGCGGCCTTCGAAAAGGAGTCGTTAAACAAAATGGGTATGATTCCGCAAATCATTGTACGATACCGCAGCACATACTTTAATCACATATTTACAGGCGGTTACAGTGCAGGATATTACAGTTACACTTGGGCAGCCGTGCTCGATGCAGATGCATTCTGCGCTTTCAAAGAAACTGGTGACATTTACAACCCGGAAAAAGCAGCAGCATTCCGGAAATACATTCTCGAAAAAGGTGACTCGGAAGATCCAATGAAACTCTACCGTAGTTTCCGTGGTGCCGATCCAAACCCAGATGCACTTTTAGAAAAAAGAGGATTGAAATAATCCCTTTTAAACATAGAATTTCTGCAAAATACAAGTATCGGTGATTTATTTACCGGTACTTGTATTATTTTTGTACCTCAATTCAATAAAACAAAATCAGCATTTTGCAAATGCTCGTCATTTTTTAAAGCAAAAACAGCAAATGAAGGCTCACATAAAGGTATCAATAAAACATTTCATTGTTCCAAGCATTCCTTTAGCTATATTATTGGTTATTAGTTGTGTCGGATTATGGTTTTCGGCCTATTTAGGATCCAGGTTTGCATCTCCTGTTATTCAAAACACCAACATCCTCAATGATATTGAGACTTTAATAACCCCAAATTCATTACTGGCAAATCTGATTGGCATCTCGTTCACCCTATTAAATGCATTTCTGCTGGCGCAAATAAACAACCGCTTTACAATTATCCGAACACGTACTTTCTTACCAGTTTTTGCATTTTTGCTATTAATGAGTTCCTGGAACGAAACTCACATAGCCAACGGTTCACACCTTGCGCTTACGCTGTTGATGCTAGCATTCTTTTACATATTAAGCATGTCGCGAGACAAGAAATCTTCCGAACAGGCATTTATGGGCAGTTTACTAATAAGCACTAGCAGCCTGATTATCAACTCGTACATTTTTATTATACCGGTCTGTTGGATTGGATTTATGATATTTCAAAGCTTTTCATTACGCACTTTTCTGGGATCTATTTTGGGAACATTAGCACCATGGGTTCTTTTCTTGTCAGCTAAATATCTGTTAAAAAACGAATTGGACTTCTATCATATTTTTATCATTAAACCAAACATTGAATTCAACATTTCGTCTGTTTCATTGCCCGTATTAATTTACTCGGCATCATTTATTCTTCTAACTATTATAAGTATAATCGGTTTATTTTCATTATCAAACGGAGATGCAATACATACCCGCAACAAATTAAATTTTCTGGTATTATTACTAATTTCCCTTTTAATCCTAGCTTTTATTTTCAGGGATCAGTTCATCATGTTTCTACCACTGATCGCCGTAGTTTTTTCGCTCTTATTTGCTCATCCTTTTACATTAAAACAAAATAACTTTTACGGAATCCTTTTTATCTTTTTCTGCGTTATAAATGTTGCTTATGTAATTTCCAAATACATTCTGATTTAAAATGAACGGTTTAATGGAACTTGGCTACCTGGGCCTTTTTATTGCGTCATTCCTGGCAGCAACTGTGGTACCATTCAGTTCGGAATTCATTTTTTCAGCAATGGTTTTTAGCGGTTTAGATGCCTGGACTTGCGTATGGGTGGCAACGCTTGGAAACTGGTTGGGTGGAATGACCAGCTATTATGTTGGTTTAATGGGAAAAATTGAGTGGATTGAAAAATACTTACACATAAAAAAGGAAAAAATGGAGAATGCCGCGGTTAAAATCCAGAAATATGGCGACTGGTTTGCATTTTTCTCTTTTGTTCCTTTTATTGGAGATGTAATTGCAGTAGCTACCGGATTTTTCCGTTGCAAATGGTGGAAAGTAGCCATTTCAATGTTGGTGGGCAAATTTGCCCGTTATATCCTTTGGATGTATTTCAACGGATTATTTATGTAATTTAATTTTCTATTCTATTCTATTATCTTTTATGCATCAACGATTAAAGACTCTAATACTGCTATCTCTTTTTAGCTACTCGGCAGTATGGTCTCAATCTAACCTCAAAATCGTCAACAAAGCAGTAAGTTTTGGAATGCGTGCATGCCATAACCGGAATATAGACGCTGTGATTGTACATTCGGTATTTAATGCTGCCGAAGGAGACAAATACGATGTTGATTTGGTCATAAAACAATTCTCCCGCTACAAGGTCAGTTCGCATTATATTATCGGGCGCGAAGGAACAATTTATCAATTGGTAAAAGAAAAAAACATCGCATATCATGCTGGACGAAGCCAGTTGCCCGATGGTAGAACCGATGTGAACTCGTGCTCAATAGGAATAGAAGTTATAACTTCAAAAGACAGCCTGGATACACCTACAGAGAAACAAATAAAGTCTTTGACGGCACTGGTAAAAGACATTAAAAGCCGATACAAAATCAAATACGTTTTGCGTCACAGCTACATTGCCCCCGGGCGTAAAACCGATCCATGGAATATGAACTGGGAAGATTTTGTGAAGAGGCTAGAAAATTAGACTGTAAAAAAACCGAACACAGATTCAAAATACAGATAAGTAAAAATAAATCAAAACACTAAAAAACATGATCAAGGAAACTCCAAGAAGAATAATTAACATTAAATATTTCAAACTAATTAAAAGAATATACTTGACTGTATTATCAATCCCTTTTGGTTACAACCTAAATATGCTTGCACGAATTTATAAATCCGACAAATGGGGAACACATTACTACACAAAGCATTATCTCACCCACTTCAAAAAAATTAAACTAAAAAAAATTAAGCTTCTTGAAATTGGAGTTGGAGGTTACCATTATCCCAACATGGGTGGTAATTCATTGAGAATGTGGAAAAGATATTTTCCTTTTGGAAAGATTTTTTCTCTTGACATTTATGATAAATCATATGTTGAAGAAAATCGAATAAAAATATACCAAGGTAGCCAAGTAGATGAAACCATACTAAAGGAAATAATTGATCAGATTGGAGAACCTGATATAATCATAGATGATGGTAGCCATCTTAATGAGCATGTTATAAAAACATTCAAGTATTTATTTCCCAAGTTAAAGAATAACGGAATTTATGTAATTGAGGATGTGCAAACATCTTATTGGCCAGATTATGGAGGTGATAGTGACAATTTAAATAATCCATCAACAATGATGAATTTCTTTAAAATGCTAACAGACGGCATTAACCATGAGGAGTTTTTACAAGAAGCATATACACCTACATATTTTGATAAGAATATCACATCTATTCAATTTTATCATAATCTGATATTCATTTTTAAAGGTTCAAATAATGAAGGTTCAAGTATCGACAAAAATAATCCAGAAAGCATATTAGCTGATAAAATTTTTATTTGAAAATTTTAAAAAAGACCGCCTCAATTTGAAGCGGTCTTTAAAACAAAATTTCACAAACTCAGCAAGTAGTTTTTAAAGCCTTCAAATTCTTTAGTCAAAGGCAAGCTTTTCTTCTCCCCTTTCATAAATTCCTGCAGCTTTTGAGGAATCTCTACTTTTTCGCCGATTATACTTTCTACCGTTTCAAGGAATTTGGCAGGATGTGCTGTTTCCAGGAAAACACCAATTTCATCCGCAGCCAATCCTTCCTGCAAGGCTTTGTAACCAACTGCACCATGCGGATCCAGCAAATATCCGGTTTCCTGCTTGCAAACCTTCAACGTTTCTGCAATTTGCTCATCGTTATAACTTACACCGCTGATCTCTGCCGAAATAGCAGCATGTGAACCACCATACAAATCCAGCACACGGGCAAAGTTGCTCGGATCGCCCACATCCATGGCATTGGCAATGGTTGAAACAGAAGGACGCGGTGTATAAACACCTGTTTGCAGATATTGCAAGAAAATATCGTTACGATTATTAGCCGCAATAAAGCGTTTAATTGGCAATCCCATCCGTTTTCCAAACAATCCGGCAGTAATATTTCCAAAGTTTCCACTCGGAACACACATCACCACATCATTAGCTTTACCCAGCTTTTTCAATTGGGCATACGCGTAAAAATAGTAGAATGATTGCGGTAAAAAACGGGCTACATTGATTGAATTAGCCGAAGTAAGTTTCAATTTAGCATTCAGTTCATCATCCATAAAGGCCGATTTCACCAATGCCTGACAATCATCAAATGTGCCATCAACTTCCAATGCAGTGATATTTTGTCCCAGCGTTGTAAACTGGCATTCCTGAATCGGGCTTACCAGTCCTTTCGGATAAAGCACATACACATGAATGCCTTCCACACCCAAAAAACCATTGGCAACGGCACTTCCTGTATCACCTGAAGTGGCTACTAACACATTTACTTTCGTGTCATTTTGTTTTTGGATAAAATAGCCTAACAAGCGTGACATAAAACGTCCGCCGACATCTTTGAACGCCAATGTAGGTCCGTGATACAATTCCAGGCTGTAGATATTGTCATTTACATGAACCAGAGGTACATCAAAATTCAATGTTTCATACACGATTTTTTTTAACGCATCGGCTTCCACATCTTCACCAAAAAACGCATCAGCCACTGTATAAGCAATTTCCTGAAACGACAACGTTTCAATAGTATCGAAAAACGATTGCGGCAATGCTTTAATCGAATCGGGCATAAACAAGCCTTTATCTTCAGCCAACCCCTTTACAACGGCGTCCTGTAAACTAACGCCACTCACTTTTTTGTTTGTACTGTAATATTTCATTTTTTTCTTACCACAAAGCCACTGAGGACACAAAGTAACACGAAGTTCTTAATGCACCTTAGTGAACTTGGTGTCTTAGTGGTTAATAAGATTCTTCATAAATTCTGCCCCTTTAAGCAGGCCATAACTTCCGTTTTCTGCTGCAAACTCATCGTAAACAGTCACATCATCAGCTTTTTCTCCCGGTTTGTAAATAATAAACGGCACGGGTGATTTTGTGTGCGTTTTATACACACAAGGCGTTGGGTGATCTGGCAAAATAGCTATCGTTACCGGTTCATTCCAGGTAGAAAGTTCCTCAAAAATTGGCTTCACTACACGTGAATCCAGGTATTCAATGGTTCTTATCTTAAGTGCCACATCACCTTCATGTCCGGCTTCATCGCTGGCTTCGATATGCAGATAAACAAAATCATCGGTACGAAGTGCCTCAATAGCTGCTTGCGCTTTCCCTTCATAATTTGTATCATAAAGACCGGTTGCTCCTTCCACTTCAATCACTTTCAGACCAGCGTAAACACCAATTCCTTTAATCAAATCCACAGCCGAAATTACTGAACCGCTATTCAGCCCATAAAGCTCCTTCATAGTTTTCATGGCTGGTTTATAACCGGGTGACCAGGGCCAAATGCTATTAGCCTTATCTTTTCCTGCCGCTGCACGTTTCAGATTTACTAGATGATTTTCCAGTAATTCCTGCGAACGCAAAATCAGATTATTCAGCAATTCAGCCGTTTCTTTTGCCTCTTCTGTCTCGGCTTCAATCATCACATCGGCAAACCGTGTTCCGGGAACATCGTGAGGTGGTGTACAAGCCAGTTGCTTTTTGCCTCCTTTTATTTTCAATAAATGGCGGTACGAAACCCCAGGAAAGAAGTTAATCACCTCATCACCAAGCTCATTTTGCAAAAAAAGAATCAGCTCAGTAGCTTCTTCATTGCTGATATGGCCTGCCGAGTGATTCTTTATCTTGTCGTTTTCAATGCAAATCAGGTTGCAACGCATGGCCATTTCGCCATCTTTGATAACCACACCCATGCTCGCCGCCTCCAACGAGCCACGTCCTTCGAACACTTTGGCTACATCGTACCCAAGTACACTCATATTGGCAATTTCGCTGCCCGGTGCAAAACCTTCCGGAATTGTATCCAGCAAGCCATTGCGGCCCAATGCAGCTACTTTATCAATATTCGGTTTATTAGCAGCCTGTAAACAGGTTTTATTTCCAAGCGACTCGATTGGCTCATCTGCCATACCATCGCCAAGTATTATTAAATATTTCATATTTCAAACACTACCCCTTACCCCTAAAGGGGAATTAGAATAGCTCAAATTTATTATTGATTCAGTAGTAACGTCTCTTAAAGTCCCTTTTGTAGTTTAGGGTCAATTCTATTCCAAGAAATCTCTATAATCGGGCAATGCTTCTTCAAATTTAGCAACCGTTTCTTCTAACGGCATGTAACTTTCACCCCCGGAAGCATTCAGATGCCCACCGCCGTTAAACAAATCGGCAGCTACTTTGTTTGCAGGAAAAGTTCCCTGCGAACGTAGCGAGATTTTAATTTTATCAGTATCTTCACGCATAAAAACCGAGAAATCAACCCCTTGAATGGATAGCGGTATATTCACAAAGCCTTCAGCATCGCCATTTGTAAAATTAAATTGCTTTAATTCTGCTGAAGTGAGTGTTATCAAGGCTGCGCGGTATTCCGGATAAACTTTCATCTTATTATACAGGCAGAAGCCCATTAATCGCAACCTATCAGCCGAGTAAGTATTGAAAACTTTACGATAAATGTCATCTTTATCAACACCTAACTTTATCAATTCAGCAATAATAATATAAATTTCCTGTCCATTGGAATTATATGTAAAGCCACCCGTATCAGTCATCATACCGGTATAAATACATTCGGCACAAGCCAGATTAATTTGGGAGAAATCACCCATCCGGCATATCAGCCTAAAAATTAATTCGCTGGTAGAAGATATTTCAGGATATGAAACAGCAATTTTAGGAAAGTCCCCCGGGTGCAAATGATGGTCGACTAAAATCTTTGGGGCCGGTGCATTTATTACGGCATCAGCCATTTTTGCCATGCGGCTTGCCTGATTAAAATCCAGCGTAAAAATCAGTTCTGCTTCGGCAATTAATTCGTCGGATTTTTCTTTCTGATCTTCGTAAACCAACACGCACTCAGATCCGGGAAGCCACGACAGGAAACTTGCAAAAGCAGTTGGAACAATTACAACGGGTTCTTTTTCAATAGTCATCAGGTAATGCCATAACGCCAATGTAGAACCCATAGCATCGCCATCGGGGCCAACATGCGAAACAATCACAATTTTATCTACACTGTCAATAGCCTTTTTCACCTTTGTAATCAGGTCTTCAGCAATAATTTTAGAAATCATTTATCCGGTTTTAATTTGGATGCAAAAGTAGCAAAAAAATACGATTTTGAGTTAGTTACAACTTTTACGGAGTTAATCTTTAATATTCAACACATAAGCACCTTGTTCGGCAACAGCATAAAACTTTATTCCCCGTGATTTACAAACTTGCCTGATGTTATCTGTGTACCATTTCGAAACGCTTTTATCGACAATAATGTTGTGTGGATGAACACAATCCAGAATTTGTTCTATTTTAGGTTTCAATCGATTACCAACAATCAGGTAATCAAGTTCAAGAGGTTTTGAAGTTGTCTTTCTCTTTAAAAAATCACTAGTCAGAATCAGCACTTTATGTCCTTCAAAACTAGCAAAACCTTCAGAATTCCAATCTATTTTCTGCATATATCTGGGCTTATCCAGTTTTTTATTCTGCCAAAAAGTCTTTGCAATCTTTTCTGCTTCGACCGAATCTGTTGTAAAAACGGAGTTATGGCTATGATTTATAAAACTGACATGCGTATTCTTTTGACCGGCATAAACGATCATCCGTTTCGAAGTCAGAGTCTCGTAATTAGTTTGAAGATTGAACAAGCAAGCCACCAAAAGTGAAACCAAACCAACAAATAATGGCTGAAATTTTCTATTGAAATAATAAGCGGAAAGACAGAAAATTGCCAGAAAAATCACAATTGTCTGCTTAATATCAAATGATATGTGCGACACTGAAAATGGCAAATTCTGAATATATACAATCACAAAATTCAACGTCCAAAGAGACCACTTCAGCAAAAATGCCACTCCTACTGATATATAGGACACAAACGAAGTCATCAGCAAACTGATTGCCAAATAAATAACAATCGTAGAAAGTGGAATGGCTATGAAGTTGGTCAACAAAAAATAATTGGGGAATTGCTGGAAATAATATAGCGTAAATGGGGCTGTTCCTAATTGAGCTGCTAATGAAACCGAGAACAATCCCCAAATCGCCCGATTAAATTTATTTCTCGGAGTATGCAGCCTATTAATAACAGGTTGAAAAAACAGAATACTCAACACAGCTGAATAACTAAGTTGAAAACCCACGTCAAACAAAAAATTGGAATTATAGAGGAGCATGCCTAGTGCTGACATGAAAATGGTATTATAAATCTGCGATTTCCGTTCAAAACAAGTTGCTAAAGCAACGAACGAAAACATCAAAGTAGCTCGAATAACAGCAGCTGACAGCCCCGTCAAAAAAGCGTAAGCCCACAAAAATAGCATGATAAACAAGCCTTTAAAAACCTTCAGCCGTTGTGACTTATCCATAAAGCTCAACAAAAAGGCCATCACTACATACACTACCCCAACATGCATCCCACTGACAGACAGAATATGCATGGCACCGGTAGCGCCATAACTGGCTCGTAAATCCGGTTGTAAGTCATCTGTATAGCCAAGTGTCAAAGCTGCCAACACCGCAAATTCATCACCCTGAATATTGAATTTCCGATAAACATCCAACAAGTAATTTCGCCATTTATCTGCTTCACGCCGAATGGAAAAGGCTTCGTTTTTACCCGAAAACTGCCAGCTGCCAGCCGAAATATAACTGGTTGCTCCTACACCCTGCCGTTTCAGATAGGCCGCATAATCAAAGCCATCGGGATTCAAAGCCCTTTCAGGTTCTGCAAACTCCGCTTCTACTAACAGACGATCGCCAAACAATAATTTTGAAGCAGCTTTGTCTTTCTGGAAATAGAGAATCGCTTGTCCACGGGCCGGTTTCCAAGACGAATCGTAGTATTGCAACACATCGACTTTACACAAATATGACTTTGCCTTTTCTAACGGAGGTGAGATCAGTTCCACCCGATAAATTCCCTTTTTGTTCAGATGATCAAATGCAGCAGCCTTGTTATGCTCAACACTCAGGCCATACGCCAGCACCAGCATAAACAAAAAAATTCCGCAGCCAAAAAGCCAACGGAATTGAAATTGTCGTTTAGGTGCACGAATAAGCAATGACACCAAAACCAATAAAACAGATAAGCTAAACATAACCAACAAACCCCATTGGAACAACTCCACATATTGGTATAAAATGATACCAATTATAAATGGAAGCAACAATCTGAAAAAAGGAGTTCGTTGTAAAAAATCCATAGGCACACTTTTAGTCAATCAGGCTGTCAATGGTTTAAAATCTTCGAACAGCTCTTACCGCCCTTTGGGAGTATTTTGGATACAAATCAGGAGCACCCGGAGCTTTAAACCACAAAGTAGCCGCATACATATCAGTTTCTTCTGTCGAGCTCCAGAACACATCACCTTTTGCTAAATCAAAACTTAATAGATTTAGATTCTTCCGAACAAGAGACAACTCTACTATACTTGGCAAATACCAGTCGTCATATCCATCTAAAACTAAATCCGAACATAATTTCGCGGCGTAATTACCAACTCCCTGTTTCTGAACAATGCGATCAGTGTTATTTGCTCCGGTAAATAAAGCCGAATCAGTTGCTTCTGTTATCACATAAGCATTATTATACCACTGGATTCCATCACTTTGATTCGAAGGTGCAGCAATAAGCCCATGTGTTTCTCCGAAAACGTATCCATTATCGCCGGGCTCTAAAATATAAGCTATCAGACCTCCCTGATGACTGTCTCCTATTTTCAATACTGTTTTTTCCTCTACGCATGAATGACTATTAACTAACACAAATCCAAGAAAAACATAAAATAGAAACCTGGGAACAAGTACTTTTTTCATAATTCAAAACTTTACAGATTCTGTTGGATCAGATTTGGATAAATCTAAAAATCAGATATTAAGCATATTGTGAATTGTTTCTTTCGGATTCTCTGTATTAAACACTGCACTTCCGGCAACCAGCACATTTACACCACTTTCAAAAAGTTTCCCGGCATTTTCCACATTCACACCGCCATCTACTTCAATCACGCAATGTGCATTTTTACCTTCAATCATTTCTTTCAGTTCGGCAATTCGAGTGTAGCTTTCCTCAATGAATTTCTGTCCACCATATCCGGCAAAAACCGTCATAAGAAGCACTAAATCAACCTTATCCACATAAGGTTCCAACACGCTTACCGGAACATCCGGATTAATGGTAATTCCAACTTTTATCCCTTCCGCTTTTATCATTTCAATTACTTCCAATGGATTTTCAACCGCTTCGTAATGGAAAGTCAATATATCGGCACCGGCTTTGGCAAAGCGTGAAATATATTTTTCGGGATTGACAATCATCAAATGCACGTCCAATGGCTTAGTGCAATGTTTTTTTACAGCTTCCAATACAGGAAAACCAAACGAGATGTTCGGCACAAAACTTCCATCCATTACATCGATGTGCAACCACTCGGCTTCACTGGCATTAATCATTTCGCAGTCAGCCTGCAGATTCCCAAAATTAGCTGATAATAAGGAAGGTGAAATTATTCGGGTCATATTATTATAAATATATTTCTTTGCAATTCATTATTTTGCAAATATAATAAAAAAAGACTTCCAAGTGTTTGGAAGTCTTTTTTTTAATTCAAAAACAATTCAACGAACTGATTATCGGCTACTTTTTCAACCCTGTACGTAGAAGCAAATTGAAGAATGTTGTGTAAAGTCGATGCTTGGGGTTGCATTTCAAGAGATTTTTTAAGCCCTTTGTTTTCAGAAATTAAATCAGTTTTTTTTAGTTTAGTAGAAATTCTTTGCATAGGCACCTTCATATGTTTTAGAGTATATTACTAAAACGCAGGCGTTTGCAAAATAGTATATTTCCGTTGAAATATTTTTATAATTCGAATATCAAATTAAATGCGCTTTCTAAAAAAACACATATTTAATTGAATACGACAAACTTACATTTTGTAAAATTATTTCATCTCCAGATACACATCTTTTTCGGCAGCAATGCGGCGCATATTCAACAGCGCGTAACGCATACGCCCTAATGCAGTATTTATACTCACATTGGTTTTCTCCGCTATTTCTTTAAAACTCAGGTCTTCGAAATAGCGCATGCGGATTACTTTCTGCTGTGAAGGAGGAAGTAAATCAATGAGGTGAACTACATCGGCCAGCACCTGTTCGTTCGACATAGTATCTTCCACGCTTTTTTCGGAAAGCTTGGCATTGTTTACTATATCATAATCCACTGCATCAGCCGAGAAAGTGTTCTCGTTCTTTTCGCGACGGAAATGGTCGATAATCAGATTGTGTGCAATCCGGTTAATCCACGCCAAAAACCGACCGGATTCGACGTAACGACCCTGTTGAATGGTAGCGATTGCTTTAATAAAAGTGTCTTGAAAAATATCTTCGGCGAGTTCCCGATTGCGTACAATCAAATAAACATAAGTGTAAACTTTTGATTTATAACGCAACAATAAAATTTCAAACGCTTGATTATTACCAATCTCATACAATTTTACCAATTCGTCATCAGTTAATTGATTCAGATTTTTCATTACTTTTAATTTTGAGGTTCAAAGTAATTTTTAGCAATAGGCGTTTTAATTTTTAGAGGTGAATAGAAATGATTAGACTGCAAATATAGCGATTGAATATTAAAAAACAAATTTTTGAGTCAAAAATTTCAAAAATAATTCAATTTTTGGGTCAAATGTGTTATTTATAGTGATAATTAAAGACCAAAGATACTCAAACCAGCAATTGGTTCGTTATAAAACGGGGAATTATTACAAAATCAAAGCCGTCTATTCCACCCAAAGCACTAATCCTTTCAAATACTCTCCTTCAGGATGATATATATTAATCGGATGATCGGCCGGTTGCGAAAGCTGGTGCAAAATTCGTACATTCCGTTTACTTTCAGCCGCAGCACTGAACACCGCCAAACGGAACTGGTCTTTGCTAACAACCTGCGAACATGAGAAAGTGAATAAAATACCACCCGGCTTAATTTGTTCAAAAGCCTTTGCATTCAACCGTTTGTAGCCTTTCAATGCATTGCGCAATGCTTCGCGGTGCTTTGCAAAAGCAGGAGGATCAAGAATAATCAGGTCATATTGCTGGTCGAGCGTATGCAGATTATTCAGGTATTTGAAAGCATCTTCTGCATAGGATTTATGACGCGCATCATTTGGAAAACTAATCTCCATATTCTTATCAGTCAAATCAATGGCTTTAGCAGAACTATCCACCGAATGAACCAGACTTGCACCACCGCGCATGGCATAAACCGAAAAACCGCCCGTATAGCAAAACATATTCAGCACTGATTTTTCGGCAGAATAACGCTCCAACAAGGAACGGTTCTCACGCTGATCCACAAAAAAACCTGTTTTTTGGCCACGTAACCAATCCACATGAAACTGTAACCCATTCTCCAGCGCTTTCAGGTTTTCGTTCTCGCTTCCGATCAAATAGCCATTTTCCGGCTCAATAGCCGCTTTGAATGGCAAGGTTGTTTCCGATTTGTAATACACATTTTTCACCTCGGGAACATTGGCAACAATGGCTTTGGCAAGTATTTCGCGCGTTTCGTGCATGCCAATTGAATGCGCCTGCATCACGGCTGTATCGTCATAAACATCTACAATCAAGCCGGGCAACGAGTCGCCTTCGCCGTGAACCAATCGATAGGTATTATTCTTATTTGGAACAACCAAACCCAACGACTTACGCATAGCATAAGCATTCCGGATTTTCTTAGCCCAAAAATCATCATTTATTTCCAACTCCTCGAAAGACACTACCCTAACGGCAATGCTACCAATCTGATAATGACCAATAGCCAGAAAGTTTCGGTTACTATCGAGCACTTCCACCAAATCACCTTCAGTAGGCTTTCCTTCAATGCGCTGAATGGCACCTGAAAACACCCATGGGTGAAAACGTTGTAAACTTTCTTCTTTCTTTGGTTTGAGTTGTATGGTAATCATTTGGTTATTATTTATTTCGGGCATCGCGTTCCGCGTTTAGAGTGGTGGAATTCCGATTCGCCAACATTTTAAAAGTTCTATTATCTAAAGTATCTGAATTTACACCGACGTAGATTCTGAATTTTCGGCTTGTCTGCTTGCCGCTTGCTGCTCGCGCATCTCGCGTTGTTCAAGCGCATTTTCCAGTAAAATTTTATCGAGCTGTTTTTTGGGAAGTTTCTTTTCCGCCATCAACTGCAGGTAGATCTGTAAGCTGGCCCAGGCATCAGTAGCGGCATATCGTTGTTGCTGCTCAGTCAGTTCCGGGTTTTCCCAGTTTGTCAGGCGTTGCGATTTAGATATCTTTTTACCAAAAAGTATGGCATATATCTTTTGCAACCCAAGTTCCAAAATACCGTAGCTTTGAATTATCGTCTGAATATCAATGCAGTTGGCAGGTTTAAATTTATGGTGTTTGTTTAAACCATTCAAATCATCGCGAAGCGAAAGACCTATTTTTTTTATTTTTTCGTCTGCCAGAAATTCAGCTAATGCAGCCGGAAAATCTATTTTATTCAGTCGGAATAAAAAGCAATGATCTAAGGTAGATATCTGAACTAATGATACTTTATGGTGGGTTCCGCGGGTAAACGACGGCTTCGTTTCGGTATCAATGCCTACAACTGAACTCCTCCGAAGTTCTTCGATAGCCGGATGAATTTTTGATAAGTCATCAACCAGCGTTATTTTCCCTTCGAAAGAAATGACAGGCAGCGAATTAACCTCGTCTTTAGTAATTTTGGTCTTAAACATGCTTCATTATTTCAATAAGTTTGTCAATTCCTCATCGTCATCATGCAAAAAATGGAGAAACGAATTCCTGTCAATTTTCCCATGTGAAGCTTCAGCTTCGTTTTCATCTTCCGCGCCAAAGCCATCACTGAAACGAATAGCATGCAATGCCCGCAACCCGTTCAATAATTTCTGGCCCCAATGTTCGCCAAATGCCAGCAAGCAGGCAACCAGCGCATCATTCATTATATCTATATCGCCCAATTGGTAATTAGCCGCAAAATCTTTCAATTCCTGATAAATATCGGCCAGATTTTCAGACACAAATACGGCAATCGGCGTATCGCTTATAGCCATATCGGGATGGAATGTCTCCAGATATGAATCGTCAGGCCCCAACAATTGCTCAACTTGTTCGCGAACAAACTGATAATCCTCTTCATTCACGAAACGCTCAGGCGCATCATCGAAAACAGTTTCCGGTATATCAATCAATGAGGCTTTCAAATACAGGAGAGGGAGTATTTTTACTGATTTCTGAATAAAATCAGTCCGGGGAAACTCAGATGCATGTTCCAGAAACAAACATGTTTCGGCAGCAACTGTTACAAATTCAATTACATTTGTGCTGTAAACAATGTGATCGGGTAATTGGTCGATTTCCATTCAAAAAAAATAAATTAAATATATTGTTGCAAAAGTAAGAAAAAATATTCACTTTTGCAGTATGCTATCCGTTATAAGAATTTGTACCGAAACTCCGGGGGAAAGTTTTAAAAAAAATCAAGCGACCGAAAACTTTAACGAAAAAGAAAGCGTTATAAAATTACAGAAAGACAAAACATCGGCATCAATCATTAACCATTAAAATTCACCATTATGGAAGACAAGCTTATTACACTTAAAAACTACGAAACAATGGTAGAAGCCATGTTCGATCAGGAAATTTTACGAGAAAACAATATTGACAGCTCAATTAACAACGAAGATTCGGTTGAGTTAATGCCTATGTTTGGAGAAATTAACGAAGGTCTCAGGATTGTGGTTTTTGAAAAAGACTACGAACAAGCCACCAAGATATTAGAAGAGTATGAAAATTCAGTTGACAGTTCAGAAGAAACTCCAACAGAAAATTAAAAGAAATCAATATTTGATTAAATCTTTCATTTTTTCCCCAAAAACAGGATGTACCAACTCAGGCGCAATCTCTACCAAAGGCATAAGTACAAAATCCCGTTCCACAATTAGTGGATGCGGGATTTTTAATGCCGGTTGGTCAATGATCAGGTTGTCGTAAAACAATATATCAATATCAATCAGCCGATCGGAATAACCATTTGGTGATTTAGTCACACGTCCCATATTACGCTCCATCTCCTGGGTTTTTGCCAACAAATCGAAAGGTGACAGACTTGTTTCAACCAGCACCACTGCGTTCAGGAACTGATTTTCAGACTCAAACCCCCATGGTTTCGATGCATAAAACGCTGATTGGCGGATTACAAAACCGACTTCCTGAGACAAAGTAGTGATTGCATCTGTCAGATTACGCTCCTTATCTCCTAAATTCGCTCCCAATCCTAAATATACAAATGCCATAGTTACTGATTAGTTTTGCGCAAAGATACATTTTTTAGAAGTAAGAGGTAAGAAGTAAGGAGCAAGCATCTGGAAAATTAAGTTTTTTGCTCCAATAAAAATGCATCTAAGTAGTTGGAATAATATAATACACCATTTATTTGGTGTTGTGCGATAATATTCGTATATTTATCTCAATATGAGATATATAAAACTAAAAACAGAGGATATTGAGCTATTAGAATTGCTT
>Ga0079306_1000202_pt1 | contig 67398 bp, 59 predicted proteins | sample Methanotroph_Enr_FD_79181 | JGI IMG/M metagenome (GOLD analysis project Ga0079306, IMG submission 79181) | Enriched soil microbial communities from Old Woman Creek wetland in Ohio, USA - Methanotroph_Enrichment_5 | ecosystem: Environmental > Terrestrial > Soil > Wetlands | place: USA: Ohio... | reverse complement strand
CGTGTCGTCAACCGTAAAGTTATTATCCCAAGTGAAGAAGAAATCATTCGCAATCATCGTGCGCAGAGCGCAAAGATGAGAATCCTTGAAAAGAAGTAGGTGGAACCGATGAAAGACAAATTAGTTAAATACCATCATAAAGAATTGTATTACCGCTTAAGACAAGCGGCTTTAATCATGTTTTTCGTGGTCCTTCTCGGTGGCGCCGTCGCTATCCCTGTCAGCATCATGACAGTCGCGGCTCGCGCAGATCAGACCTCCGAAAACAGTTCATCACAAACAGATTCGCAAATTGAAGCGGGGCTACGCTATTAGTCATTAAGGTGTATTCATGAAAACATTTTGGAAAATCAACATCGTAATCAATATGTGGCTCATCCTCTTTTTAGCCACAAGCAATATAGTTTCGTGGAACTACGCTAGTTTCGCGAGAACCAATATCGTCTTGAGCATTATTTTACTTTCGCTTATGGTTTTAAGCAACCTTTCGGCAATCATTAATCAGATTTCGCTACATTTAAGCAAAATCGACAATTTCACAAAACTTTTACGCCGCTAAAGACGATCCCCTCCTGGTCGTCAGCGGTCAAAATGCCCGAATCGCGATAATGCTGTCGCGATTTCGCTATATTCAGCCCAAAGTCTATATACAAAAAATATATTTTCTTATAAAATATATGAGTATATCAGCATCCTTTTTTTATCCCATGGAGGCAAATTATGGCTAATGAACTCCAACAGCCCGAACAAGTGCTTGGGAAACTAAGCGCTTTTGAACATGAAGTCAGCCTCCGCCATCGTCATCAGTTGAAATCATTTTTGGCGAAGATCTCTTTCTTTTCGATTGCGTTGATCCTCTTGGTTCTCTATATTGTCTTTTTTATTCCAAATGGAATACTGATTTAATACTCAAAAACGACTTAGAAAGCGGTGCACATCGTGGAAAAACCTTTTACAGCATTGGAAATGACCTCAAGCGCAGTTAAACTCATCGTCGGCTATGAACTTGATGGCCGAGCGATCGTTTTAGACACGCTGACCATGCCCTTGGCTGATGTGGTCATCAATGGTCAATTGACTAATCCCGGCGTTGCCGCTCAAGCGATCCTCAAATTAACCGAACAAGTGAAAAGCGATTTGGGTTTCCAAGTCACGGATGTCGTGATTGCCCTTCCGCCCATCGGGCTTGAAGTTTTCGTCGTTGATAAAACCACCAATATCGTGAGCCCAGTAGGAAAAATCGAGAAAATCGATATCCAGAATGTTATCTCGCTTGTTCGTAATGAACTGGTGGGCGCCGATAAAGAAATCGTAGGCATCGTCGCCGATGTTTTCTTACTCGACCAAGGCCGCGCTTTCAGTAACCCGCCTCTAGGCGACACCAGCAATACCCTGACGTTGCATGCAAAAATCCACGTTTTACCAAAAACAATCGTCGACGGTTACCGCAAAGCCGTCCAGATGGCCAATCTCAAAATCCGGCGCATCGTGGTCGCCCCGTATGCGGCAGCCGAAGTGGTCCGCGGCTATAAAGAAATGCCGGAAGACTACATTCTCTTCGATTGCGGCGCGCGTTTTTCGACCGTCTCTTTTATCGGAGGTTTCCAACTATATTCCACGACCTACATCCATAAAGGCAGCGACTCATTAACCGAAGCGTTGGCCTACGGCCTTAAGATTAGTTTCAACGAAGCGAATAAGCTGAAAGAAATCTATGGTATCGACCATCGCCAAGTCAGCTACAAGGGCATCATCGCCAACGTTGTTGACGAAAATGGCAAACGCCTTGATTACACCGTTGATGTCATCAACGATATCCTCGAAAAAGCCTTGAGTGAATATGCCGATGACGTGAATCGCGCAATCAATGATTTGCTGACAAGTTACGATGAATCCTTTAAAAACCTTCCGGTTGTCGTGACCGGCGGCGGTGCTCGCCTCAACGGATTATATCCGGTGCTGGCCCAATATCTTGCTCCCCATAAAGTGATTCTGTTCTCACCCAAAGCCATGGGGGCCCGTAACGGTTCCTTCACGACTGTCCTCGGCCTCATCAAGATTGCCAATAAGTTTAAAGGCAGTTACGAAGACGAGAAACGCCCCATCGCGACGGTCAGCCGCGAAGAACCCAAAGAAAAGAAAAAAGTGTTTAATGCGACTGAAGACGAATTATAGGAGGATGCCCAATGGAAAATTATGATTTAGATAATTTCGAGCCAGCCGCCCGAATCGTGGTAATTGGCGTCGGCGGAGCCGGCAACAATGCTGTCAACCGCATGATCGACGATAATATCGCGAACATCGAATTTTGGGTTGCCAATACCGATAAACAGGCTCTTGCTACGAGCAAAGCCCGCAATCGTTTGATTTTAGGCAACAATTATACGCAAGGCCTCGGCGCTGGCGGAGATCCCTCTGTCGGAAAAGAAGCCGCCAAACAAAGCACCGAAGAAATCCGTAAAATCGTTAAAGGCTGCAACATGGTCTTTATCGCTGCCGGTATGGGCGGCGGTACCGGAACCGGAGCTGCCCCGATCATCGCGGCAATTGCCCGTGAAGAAGGCGCTTTAACCGTTGCCATTGTCACCCGTCCGTTCACTTTTGAAGGCAAACGCCGGATTGCCAATGCTGTTGAAGGCCTAAACGAATTGAAAGAAGCGGTTGATAGCATTATCATCGTTTCGAACGATAAACTCTTAATGATGAGCGGCAATGCCCCGATCGGCGAAGCCTTCCGCGAAAGCGATAAAGTCTTGAGTCAATCGGTGAAAACCGTTACCGACCTTATTTTGATGCCCGCTGTCATAAACCTCGACTTTGCCGATGTCCGCAACACCTTAAAAGGTTCCGGCATCGCCCTGATTGGCTTTGGCCTTGGCCAAGGACCGCATAAAGCGGAAGATGCCGCCCAAGATGCTGTTAGCTCGCCATTACTCGAAGCCTCGCTCAATGGCGCCCGTAAAGCCATTGTCGCCGTTACCTGCGGGCCGCAAGTCAGTCTGTATGAAGCCCAGGAAACCGTTTCCCGCATCATCGAGATTGCCGGGACCAACCCCGATATTAAATTCGGCGTGGCCATCAACGATCAGTTAAGCGACCAAATCCTCGTATCAGTTATTGCCGCCGATTTTGTCGAAGAATACGATTTCACGAGCGTGCCTACGTATGCGAATATCAAACCGGCCACCCGCGAAACTCCAGCTCCGGCACCAGCCGCTGGCGTTGATTCTTTGCTCGGCAGCCGCGCCAAACCCAATACTATCCAACAACCCAAGATGGTCATTCCTCCCGTCGAAGATGAGGAAGAAAGCATCCTTCCAAACTTTCTGAAAGACCGTAATTTCCAATAAGAAAGAGTTAAAAGCCGAGCCATCGGCTTTTTTCTTTACCTTTGGTAGATATTGCCAATTTAGTGCAATTATGACATAATGAGCGAGTATCAAAGCGTTGACGAAGAAACGTCGGTAACGAGGCTTAAATAAGCGAGACGGCAACTGGTGCGAGGCCGTCGTTAAGCAGCTACCGGTATCCCTTCTAAGCGAGACGTTGAACTGAGTAAGCGTCTCCGGAACTCCCGTTACGAGTAATGAAGTGCATCCTTTCGGGGATGAATTAAGGTGGTACCGCGCATTGGCGTCCTTAACACAAGGACGTTTTTTATTTACCGGAGGTAATTTATGGAACTGAAAAAAACACTGCTGATGCCGAGAACAGGCTTTGAGATGCGGGGCAACCTGAACGTCAAAGAACCGCTTGTCGTCGCCAAGTGGCAAAGCGAAGATCTCTATGGCAAGATGCTTTTGAACCGTCAGGGATGCGAAGAATTCCAACTGCACGATGGCCCGCCTTACGCCAATGGCGATATGCATGCCGGTCATATGCTGAACCGTTTTTTGAAAGACTTTGTCGTCCGTTATAAAAATATGCAAGGATATGCCACACCGTTCGTTTTTGGATGGGACACACACGGTTTGCCGATTGAAAATAAAATTACTAAAGCCGGAATTGACCGAAAGGCCTTACCAGTGCCGCTTTTCCGCGATAAATGTGATAGTTACGCCAAAGAACAAGTAGAACGCCAGAAAACACAAATCATGCGCTTAGGCGTCATGGGTGATTTCGCGCATCCTTATCTCACCTTGCAACCGGAATTTGAAGCTTGGCAAATCGAAGTATTCGCCAAAATGGCACTCAAAGGCCTGATTTTCAAAGGCTTGAAACCGGTCTATTGGTCACCGAGCAGCGAGTCGGCGCTGGCCGAGGCCGAGATTGAATACACCGACGTGAAGAGCCACGCCGTTTTCGTTGCATTCGACGTCATTGACGGCAAAAAGCTCCTTAGCAAAGGCGATAAGATTATCATTTGGACAACAACCCCATGGACCTTGCCGGCAAACCTTGCCATCTCGCTCCATCCGGATTTTGAATATGGCCTTTTCCATACCGAGAAAGGCAATTTTGTCTTTCTCAAAAAATTCCAAGAGTCGCTTAAAGCCGAGTTAGGTTTCCAAGAATGCACGCTCATCAAATCATTCAAAGGCCGCAAGGCAGAATTCATTACCACGAAACATCCTTTCTACGACCGTGAATCGATCGTTATTTTAGGTGAGCACGTCACGGATGATGCCGGAACCGGCGCTGTCCATACGGCTCCAGGCCATGGCGAAGATGACTTTATCGTCGGCAAAAAATACAACTTGCCGGCGTTTTGCCCTGTCGACGGCAAAGGCGTGATGACGGCGGAAGCCGGTCCTGAACTTACCGGATTATTCTATGAAGCCGCCAATGAAAAAGTCCTTTCGATGCTCCGTGCAAGCGGTGCTTTAATCAAGGAATCCATCATCGTTCACTCTTATCCGCATGACTGGCGCACCGGTAAACCATTAATCTATCGTGCGACTCCGCAATGGTTCTGCAGTATCGAACCGATCCGCGAAAAACTGCTTGCTGAAATTGACCGTGTCAAATGGACGCCGGAATGGGGCAAGAAACGGATTTATAACATGATTCATGACCGCGGAGACTGGTGCATTTCCCGTCAACGCGTTTGGGGTGTCCCAATCCCGATTTTCTATGCTGAAGACGACACACCGATTATCGATGAAAAAATCTTTGACCATATCAAGGAATTATTCAGAGAACATGGGAGCAATTACTGGTTCCTCAAGGAAGCCAACGACCTACTGCCCAAGGGTTATACCAATGCCCATTCGCCGCATGGCATCTTCCGGAAAGAAACCGACATCATGGACGTCTGGTTTGACTCCGGTTCTTCTTCTAACGGCGTCCTAAAAAATCGCCACATGAAATTTCCCGCCGACTTATATCTGGAAGGCAGCGACCAATATCGTGGCTGGTTCAATAGCAGTCTGATTATTTCCGTTGCCGTCGACGGCGTCGCGCCTTACCAAAATGTCGTGAGCCATGGTTTCGTCACCGATGGTTCCGGCGAAAAGATGTCCAAATCCAAAGGTAACGGCCTCGATCCCATCAAGATGACCAATGTTTTCGGCGCCGATGTCCTCCGTCTCTGGGCAGCCACGATTAACTATCAAGATGATGTCCGTATCAGCGAAGACATGCTGAAGGGAACCGCTGAAACCTATCGGAAAATCCGCAACACGTTTAAGTTCCTGCTTGGCACGCTCTCCGATGGCGAAACCACTAGCTTTGATCCGTCCAAAGACCAGGTTAAAACCTTTGAACCGGTCGACCTTTATATCTTAGCGACCCTCGAAAAGGTCAAGAACTCAGTGATTGAGGACTTGGACCATTACGACTTTGCCGGAGCGATGATGGCGATTACCAATTTTGTCAGCGTCGACCTTTCCGCATTCTACTGCGACATCACCAAAGATATCCTATACTGCGAACGGTTCGATTCACTGCGCAGACGCCAAGCCCAGACGGTGATTTTTCAAGTCATCGACCAGTTACTTCGTTTGCTGACACCGATTTTACCTTTCACTATGGATGAAATTTATAGTTACTTACCAGGTCATGCCGCCGTGTCTTCGCAACTTCTCGATTTCCCGAAAGCAACCCATCTCTATGAAGAAAGCCTCCATAGCGAATACGCTGCGGTCATCAAAGTCCGCTCCGATGTTTTAAAAGCGCTTGAGATTGCCCGTACTTCGGGATTGATCGGCTCGGCGCAGGAAGCTAGTGTCCAGTTGCATGTCAAAGGCTTGCTCGCCAAGAAAGTTTTATCCAAACTTGCTCCGGCCGAACTCGCCCGTTACTTTATCGTCAGCCATGTCACCTTAACCGACAAAAAAGTCGGTGAGGAATATGAATCCAGTTCCGTGAAAATTACCCATCATGACGGTGAAAAATGCGAACGTTGCTGGAACTACGTACCCAAATTGAACGAAGTTGAAGGCACTCATATCTGCCCGCGCTGCCAAGAAGCGGTAGGAAAGTAAAATGAAACAAAAACTTGTTTGGTTTTTCAAATCGTTTATCTGGCTCTCGATACTTTTGCTGATTTTCGACTTCGTGACCAAAAAAGTCGTGGAAGCCGCGCAAAGCGACTTTGCCGTGATTCCTGGATTCTTCTACATTTCCTATACCACGAATACTGGTGCGGCCTGGTCTTTATTCAGCAACGCGACGTGGCTATTAGCGATTATTTCCGCGGTCGCCGGTATTGGCATGATTGTTTATTTCGTGATGAAGTTTAAAACCCTCCGACCATGGATCCGCGTCGCTCTGGCGATGATGATTGCCGGCGCTTGGGGCAACTTCATTGACCGGGCGTTTTACGCTGACGGGGTGATTGACTTTCTCAGTTTCCATTTTGGTAGTTACATATTCCCGACCTTCAATATTGCCGATAGCTGTTTGAGCGTTGGCATCGTTGTTTTACTGTTTGTTTCGCTCCTTGACGATTATCACGATTCGAAACAAAAGAAAGTAACGGAGGCCAAATAAATGAGTGCACAAAAATTCATCATTTCCGAAGATTTGCGTGGCGAACGTCTCGACAAAGCGCTCGTCAGTTTACTCATCGATAAAACCCGAAACCACATCATCAACCTCATTGATGACGGCAACGTCATGGTCAATGGCTCGCCCATGAAATCGGGCGTTCGTTTACGTTTGAACGATGTTGTCACCGTTGACGACGAAACCATCAATGAGGATAGCGTCCTTCCCGAAGACCTTCCCTTAAAAGTCATTTATGAAGACAGCGACCTCATCGTTATCGATAAAGCGGCGGGGATGGTCGTTCATCCGGCTCACGGACACTTCACCGGGACGCTGGTTAACGCGCTTTTGTTCCATTGTCATGATTTAAGCGGCATCAACGGCGTGAAACGTCCGGGGATTGTCCATCGAATCGATAAAGACACTTCGGGTCTCATCGTCGCTTGCAAGAATGATTTTACGCATGAGAAAATTGCCAAGCAGCTCGAGAACCATACGATGCACCGTGAATACTACGCCCTCGTCAAGGGTGTTATTTATGAAGAAGACGGCAAAATTGTCGCTCCCATCGGCCGCGATGTCAAAGAACGTTTAAAAATGGGCGTCGATATCGCCAACGGCAAACCGGCGACGACTTATTTCCATGTGCTTGAAAGATTTAATCAATACACCTATGTTACCTGCCGCTTATTAACTGGACGGACACATCAAATCCGCGTTCATATGGAATATATCGGCCATGGCATTGAAGGTGATCCGCTATACGGCAGAGGCAAAAACCTCATTTATGATAAGGGGCAATTACTCCATGCCTATCATATTACGTTCGTCCATCCGCGCAGCGGCGAAACGATGTCGTTTGACGCGTCGTTACCGGATTATTTCCAAGAAGTACTCGAAAAATTACGCCAGGAATAGCGTTTGTTTTCTTACGTTTTTACTCGCCGATTAAAGTTCGGTAATTTTTGAAGTTTTTCTTAACGAGTTTATCAAATTCGGCCGCGCCGATTTTTTTGTATAACTTTTTGGCAAAAACATCGACGGCGCCCGAAGCGCCAAACGGTATTTTGACATCAAAATGAGCACCCATTTCTGCCATTTTCAGTAGGAAGGAATAACGGGCAATGACACTCGCTAAAGCAACACTAGGGAAGAGACTTTCGCCTTTGGTCCTGAACGTGATTTTCTTCACGACTTCTTTCTCGTCTTTCAAGTAACGGAAATAGGTAGTAGGTAAGCAGAATTGATCAACGAAAACGGAGCAAGATAAACTGTATTTCTTTTGCATATTAGAGAGTGCCTTGTTATGGAGCATTGCTTTGATTGAATTCATGTTATAGCCTCGAGTCGTCAAGAAGTTATATTTCTCGTTAGTGACAGTGAGGAGCGAGTAACGGTATTTGCGGATAATTTTTGGCCCGATGAGTAGAATGAAATCATCAGTCAGTTTCTTTGAGTCATCGACACCCAAAAGTTTGATTTCTTCGATGTCTTTTGTGGTAACGTAGGTTGCGACAACCACGATCGGGCCAAAAAAATCGCCTGTCCCGACTTCGTCACTGCCGATTTGTTGGTCAGTATTGATCCAGTGGGTTGCGACCGTCTTTTTAGCGATATTTTCCTTGGCGTTCTTATCCCAAAGACGGGCTTCCGAGAGGGCGTGCTCACCGACGAAAAAAACCTTAAAAGCATCGAGGTTATTACTTTTGTAAGCGGTGATGACGACACCGTGGCTCCGTGCGGAAAATAAAACGTATTCTCCGGGGTTAGAAATCAGGCAATCCCGATAAAAAGCCTGCATGCGGTTTAACGTTTCCATTTTGACTTTGATTGTGGTTGAGATATATGCCATGTTTTTACCTGGGATTATGATAGCATTTTTCTGTTGCTATTCATAGCAAACAGGGTCTCATAATGTGCTATCATTAAAAAAGGTGATGAACGTGAAAACTGCTTACCAAGCGTTTGAATTCGATTTGATTAAGGCCAAAATTAAAAACTACGCGAAAGGCGAGATGGCGCGCCGCACCATCGACGACCTCGTGATGTTTTCGGATATGGAAAGTTTATCGGAAGAACTGATGACGCTCGACGAGATGTCGTCGATTATCCTTCGTTACAGCAACTTGCCTTTATCGTTCGCTATTGACCTCTTGCCCTTAATTGAATTGGCCCGCAAGGGTGGTGTGTTAACCCCAAGCGATTTCGATCATATCGCCGATGATATCGTTACTTCACTGGCGGTTATTAAATATTTCAACAAAGCTGAAGGCCCTTATGACCGTCTTCGGAATTACATTAAGGATTTTCTGGATTTAACCCCTTTAGAAAAAAATATCCGAAAAGTCATTACGCCCAGTTTGACTATCTATGACACGGCCTCTCCGGCCCTCAAAAGTATCCGTAAAAAAATATTGGCGGCCGAACAAGAACTTCAAAATCGCATCAGCAGTTTGGTTCGTACCTATTCGGCCTATCTTTCTGACGCGAACGTGACCTTGCGTAACGGCCATTTTGTGTTACCTGTCAAGACCGGCGACAAGCGAAAAGTCCCAGGCATTATCCATGACATCAGCGACACTGGAAACACGACCTTTATCGAACCCGGAACCATTGTTGAAATGAACAATAAAGTTTATCTATTAAGGCAAGAAGAACTTGATGAAATGCATCGCATCCTCAAAGCCTTAACAGCGCTAGTTCTGGCGGATGCTGACAGCGTCAAAAAGAACAACCAGATGCTTGGTTATCTAGATTTTGTGCAAGCGAAAGCACTCTACGGAAACGAGATTTCTGGATTTGTCGCCCATTTACAGAAAAAACAGATGATATCGCTTCATTCGGCACGTCACCCATTGATTGATAAGACCAAAGTCGTCGCCAACACTTTCTATTTGGATGAAGAAAAACGTGTTATCGTTATCAGTGGTCCGAACGCTGGCGGAAAAACGGTGGCACTTAAAGTCGTTGGCCTCCTTGTTTTAATGAATCAATGTGGCTTGGCGTTACCCACTAGCGCCCCGGCAGAACTCAGTTTCTTTAAACACATCTATGTCGACATCGGCGATAACCAATCCTTAACCGATAATCTTTCTACTTTCTCTGGCCATATAAAGAATATCGTCGAGATGACAACGGCGCTAAAAGGCACCGACTTGATTTTAATTGATGAATTAGGCACAGGAACCGACCCACGGGAAGGCGAAGCCCTCGCTGTCGGCGTGCTCCGTTTCATCATTGATAAACATGCGCTCGCGATGGTCAGCAGCCATTATAGCGGGCTCAAAGAGTTTGCCATGTCTGAAGAAGGCATCGAGAATGCCTCGATGATCTTTGACGAAGAACGTCTTTCACCTACCTATAAAATCAAGATTGGCATTCCAGGTCGCAGCTATGGCTTGGAAGTCGCTGAACGCAGTGGTTTGCGTCAAGAGATCATCGATTACGCCAAAAAAGAAATCAGCGGCCATCACACCGAAGATGTTTCCGTCGTTTTAGGACGGCTCGAAAAACAAGTCCGTGAAAACGAGTTTTTGAAAGACGATTTATTGAATAAAGAAAAACAACTTAATGACCGTGAGAAAAAGTTACAAAAAGACGCTGACCAACTTGCTGAAAAACGGCAACATCTTGTCGAAGATGCCGAAGTTGAAAAAGAAGAAATCTTGGCAAAAACAGAAGCTAAAATTCGCGAAATCATGTTCGACATACAGCATCCCAATGCCAAACTCCATGAAGTCATCGCCGCCAAGAAAAAACTGGAAGACCTTGTCAGTGGTGAAGATGAAGAAGAAAGCCACGATGAGATTGCCGTTAATGACTATGTCATCATTAAAGGCATGGGCATTGTCGGAAAAGTCATTCGTATCGCTAAAAATCGAGCGTATGTCACAACCCCTGATGGTTTGTCTTTTGAAACACCTTTGACCAAATTAACCTTAACAGTCGCACCAAGTGCAACGGTTCGTCCAAGCAAGATAAATATCGACGATTTAGGCCAAATCAAGGCACATGTCGGGCTTGAACATAATGTTATAGGTCTCCATGTCGATGAGGCACTTGAAAGCGTCATCAAATATCTGGACGACGCACGCATCAAACATCTCAAACAAGTACGGATTGTTCATGGTTCTGGAACCGGAGCTTTACGTGGGGCAATCCATGATTATTTGAAACAACAAAGTTTCGTCGAAAGCTATCGTCTCGGTGGCCAACACGAAGGTGGCGCCGGCGCCACGGTGGTGATTTTGAAATGACCGAAATCGTTAAACGCGAAATCGCCTTACTGCCGAATCAACCCGGCGTTTATTTGATGAAGAATAAAGATGGCAAAATCATCTATATCGGTAAGGCTAAAAATCTAAAAAAACGCGTCAGTCAGTATTTCCTCCGTCCACAATCCGGCAAAGTTGCGGCCATGGTCTTTTCGGTGGATCACTTTGATACCATTTTAACCGCTAGCGAAAAAGAGGCGCTTATCCTTGAGATGAACCTCATCCATAAGCATTATCCTCGGTATAATATCCTGCTCAAAGACGGGTCTCATTACCCTTATATCGCCCTACGAAAAGGTTCGGATCCTTTTTTAAAGATTTTACGCGATGATAAAGACAATCGTTATAAATATTTTGGGCCTTTCCCGAACTCAAGCGCAGCTTATGAAATGATTAATCTGCTCAATAAACTATTTCCCTTACGGAAATGCAAAACTTTGCCGTCAACGCCTTGCCTTTATTATCATCTTGGGCAGTGTTTGGCCCCATGCATCAATAACATTCCGGAAACGGTCTACAGCAAACTGATCACCGACATTGATGCCTTCCTCAGCGGCCATAGCGAGGAAAAGACCGCTGAGATTCGTAAAGCCATGATTGAAGCCAGTGACCGTCAGGAATATGAACTCGCCGGAGAATATAAGAAAACGCTTGATGCCATCGAACACGTCACGGCTAAACAAGGTGTTGAGAATATTGACCATATTGACCGGGATGTTTTCGCTATCGCGACACGCGACGGCTACTTAGCGCTCGCCGCCCTTTTATATCGTAAAGGCCTCTTGCTAGGCAAAGAACTTTTCGTAGTCGAGGAATTCGGTGATCTCAGCGAACAAGTCACGGATTTGATTGCCCAGTTTTATCAAAATCATGCACATCCGAAAGAACTCGTGCTTAACGTCAAAGAAGCCGCCCAAACCATTGGGGAACTACTTAGCATCAGCGCAGTGACCACGGGACGTGGAAAACTCTTTGATCTTGTCAATATCGCCCAAAAGAACGCCCAGCAAGGTCTTGACGACCACTTTATGACGGCCCGTTTGGAAGATGACAAGCTCTCCCTTTTGGAGTCACTCGGGTCGGTTCTATCAATGAAAGCGCCGCTCCATATCGAACTCTTCGATAATTCACATCTTCAAGGGAGTAATCCTGTCGGCGCCATGGTTGTTTTCATTAATGGCGAGCCAGTGAAAAAAATGTACCGAAAATTTCATATTGAACATGATGAAAAACGCGACGATTTTGCTTCCATGAAAGAAGTCGTCTATCGCCGTTATTCGCGCCTTATTGACGAACAAAGCGAATTACCGGATTTGATCATTGTCGATGGAGGAGAACCACAAGTTCATGCGGCGCAACAGTCACTTGAAAGGTTGAAAATCAATATTCCGTTGGTCGGCTTATATAAAAATGAAAAACACCAGACCAAAGGACTTGTCGACCGTAATGGCACTACCTTTAGTATCACGGATAATCCGCCTCTATTTTTCTTCTTGATGAGGATGCAAGATGAGGTGCATCGTTTTGCCATTACTTTTCATCAGCAACTACGAAGCAAGGCCATGAGCCGTTCGCTTCTTGATGATATTGATGGTCTCGGAGATGTCCGTAAAGAGGTGCTCCGTAAAGCATATCCGAGCATCGATGATCTGAAAAAAGCCACAGTCGCTGAACTCAGTCAATTGATACCGACTCCCGTAGCCGAAAAAGTATTTGCCAAACTGGCTTTGCCGCCGGACGATAAATCTTGAAATAACGACCCTTTCTGATATATTATATTAACTGCGTCCCCATAGCTCAGCTGGATAGAGCAACGGCCTTCTAAGCCGTAGGTCAGGCGTTCGAGTCGCCTTGGGGACACCATCATCGAGATTTAAAGATAATGCGCAAGCGTTGTCTTTTTTTTATTTTGTATAATATATGTGTTCAACCTTGAAAGAAGAGCCATCATTTTTCAGTGTGATTAATGTGGAACCAAGCGCCGTATAGTAATCATACATACTTGTTTTTAAGCCGAAAGTTATTCTAATCTTGTCACAAAGAACTGATAAAGTATCAGCGTGATCGTGTCCCACAAATAGACCATCAAAATTATTGCTATTCAAAACATCCCATAATCCTTCTTGCTCGCAATAGGAAAAACCTTCACCTTTAGTACCGAAATCTCCATCTTTCGCGGGTAAATCTACGCCCAAAGTATATGGATTTTTCATCATTCCATAAACATTCTCACGTTCATATCCTTTATGTTGACAGTAATAATTAATTTCGCTAGGAACAATGTGCATACATAAAAACTTCGATATCTTGTTTCCTATTAATTTTGATGTCGTATCAATCCATTTAACCTGGTCTTTTCCAAAGCCCGGAATTATTTTTACCTTTTCTTTTTCATTGTAATCTTGATAATCAGGTAAGTAAGGATAGTGGTAGGCATTCCAACTTCCATTAGAATCCATCATATAAATAATCTTTATCAATTTATTGTTATGTGTAATTCCAATGCGGTAATTTCCATTACCCGTAATCGTGTTTTGCTTAAACAGACAATTATTTGCGGATTCAAATACCTTGCACTGCCAGCTGACTCCCATTTTACTTTCGTTATCGTGATTCCCAAATATAGGAGCCCAAGGAATTCCGGTATTTTCAAAAAACGTTGTAATCTCTTTAAAGTTATATCCATCGTCATCGAATTCTCCATAAACAATGTCGCCAGTAATTAGGATTAAATCAGGAGAAGTTCTCTTAATCCCATCTTCAATGAGCTTATACATTTTCTCATATCGTTCTTCTTTTGATAGTTCAATATTTCCTAGTCCTTGTAATCTACCAGGAAATCTTTGTCTAAATGAATCTACAGGTTGCAAATCGGTAACCTGTAAAATTCGAATATCTCTATCTTCATCGATATCAATAATAAAATCCGCTAAGTGAGTGAAATTCTTCATATGCTAATTATTATATAATTAAAAAATTAATGTTTGCATCTAAAATTTAAATTAAAAACATTTAATTGAGCATTATTAAAAAAGGTTTCGAAGCAGATAAGAATGGATTCGGTGCGACCCGAGTTAATGTCTTCATTAGAGTAAATAATGATGTAATTACAACAAATGAAGAGGCAACGTATGAAAACCGAATAGTTTTCCCGATTTTCGTTTATTCAGTTTGTGAATCAAATCACTTTATCCTCGATTTTATCAGGGGTTTCCTTTTTGATTAAATTATTTTATAATTTAGACCGAGGTTAATCATGGAAAATTTACAGACACTGCTTGAAAATGGTGAGTACAATAAGGTCCTCGAGAAGACGTTGAAATCACAGGACGTCGTATCTTTATTTTCACGTGCTGCCGCATATCTCGGGCTTGGACGCGATGAAGATGCGCTGCGCCTGATTGCCAAAGAACATCAAGAAATGGAAAAGAAACTCCCGCAGTTAATCCGTTTGCATCTCGAATTGCTCATTACAATGCGCAAATTTGATGAAGCTTACGATACGATTAAGCACTACGGCGAGTTACCTTATTTTTCTCAAGAAGCCGAAGAACTGATCCGTGATTATCCGAAGAAGATTCGCCAGGCCGAAAAAGCGGTGGCGCGGACAGGGCGTTTTGACGAACGCGAGATTATCTCGACCCTCAATGGCCAAAATGAAGGGAAGATTCTTGTTATACTTGAATATATTACGAGGCAACAACCCTTACGGTATATCGCCCCAATCAAGAAATTACTAGTAAGCCCAATCAATGATTTCGTAAAAACTTTTGCCCTATTGATTTTAGTGTCAGAAAAATATCAAGAAGAAGTGGAACTGACAAAGAACGGACGCGAGTTTACTGTGATTCCTTATGAACTAGACCCACCATTTGAAGGTCCTTTGTATGAGGAATTTGTCACTAAACTTCAGCATCACGGAGAAGATCCTTATATCGTTAATATTGCTCTTGAAATCCTCCGAAACTATATCATGGCAATCTACCCTGAAGACGTTTATGGTGATCTTAGTGATTTGCTTCTTGAAGCCCTCTATGTTGTCGCAAACAACTATTTAGGAGTGGCTTGTGATATTCAGCAAATGGCGCGAAAAGCCCAGCAAAACCCCTCTAAAATACAAGCTTTGGCTGATTCAATCAATGAGACGATTAAGTATAGTAAAAAAGTTGACTTGTAGAACCCTTTGCCCCTAATCTTTTATTACTCTCAAACTCCAGCAAAATTCTTGTATATAAAACAAGCCTAGTTTATACTATTCTTCGTGCATGAAGCACATACGAAAGAGGAACAAACATGAAAAGAGAAGTCAAGAAATTAGAAAATTCAAAAGTAGAAGTACTCGTTATTTATGAGACCAGCGAATGGCAACAAGCCTGCACCAAGGCTTTTGATAAGATTTCGAAGAATGTTCAGATTGACGGCTTCCGCAAGGGCAAAGCCCCAGCGAACCTAGTTAAAGCCAAAGTTGAGCAAGGCAGAATTTTTAATGAAGCGATTGACGCTTTATTACCAGTCGCCTATGACTCCATCATCAAAGAAGAAAAATTACAACCCTGGGCCCGTCCCGCCGTTGATGTCACCAAGTTGAGCGACACTGAGCTTGAAGTGAAGATTACAATCGTCACGGCTCCGGAAGTCAAGCTTGGCAAATACAAAGGCCTTCACGTAGAAAAGAAACGCGTTGCCGTTACCGAAAAAGACATTAATGAAGAACTCGTCAAACTTCAAGGCGAAAATGCCGAAATGGTACTCAAAGAAGGCCCAGCCGCTCTTGGTGATACCGTCGTTATGGACTTTGAAGGATTTATCGACGGTGTCGCTTTCGAAGGTGGTAAAGCTGATAATTATTCACTTGAACTTGGTTCACACCAATTTGTTCCTGGTTTTGAAGAACAACTCGTAGGTTTAAAAGCTGAAGATAAGAAAGACATCGTCGTCACTTTCCCAAAAGAATATGTTGCTGAACTTGCGAGCAAACTTGCCACTTTCAAAGTGACAATTCACGAAGTTAAATCGAAGAAAATTCCAGAAATCGGCGAAGCTTTAATTGCCGAACTCAACATTCCGGAAGTTAAGACCATTGATGAATTAAAAGCCCATGTCAAAGGCGATATTCATCATAAGAAACAAGAAGAAGCGAACAAACTATATTTTGAAGGCTTGCTCAAATTGATTAGAGATGACAGCAAAATCGAAGTCGCTGATGAGATTATTCGCGACGAAGTAGCTGCCATGAAAGAAAATTTGGCGAAACAAGTCGAAGAAAATGGCTTAACACTCGAAAAATACTATGAGATCACTGGCCAATCTGAAGCTGCTGTTGAAGCCAAAATGAAGGAAGATGCTCTCGTTAACATCAAATCCGTTTTAGTGCTCGAACAAGTTGCTAAAGCCGAAGACATTCAAATTACTCCAGAAATTATTGATTTCGAAATTGCCAAGATTGCCGATCAATACAAGATGGATTTTGCCAAAGTCAAAGAAATCCTTGCGAAAGACATGGATCGTTTCACCGCTGATGTACGCTCGCGCCATATCAGCGAGTTCTTAACACACAATAACGACTAAGAAAAAGTGGGTGCCTGACATTTATCTTTCTAAGCCCCCATTATTCCTTAAGGAGGGAACTTTATGAAGAAAGAAGATGTAGCTTTACCTTTATTAATCACACGTGGGTTGATATTATTTCCAAATAACCCGCAGACAATTGAGGCCGCACGCGGATTTAGCGTTATGGCAATCGAAGAATCGAAACGGGCGTTTGATGGTTTGATTCTCGTCGTTGCCCAGAAAACTCCGGACAAAGACGATCCGCAGTTAGAAGACATTTATCAAATCGGCACGTTGTGCCGTATTTCTACTTTTACTCAACAGAAAAGTTTCGTTCGCGTTAAAGCGACGCCGCTTTCTCGCGTCCAATTATCGATGATTTATCGCGACGATTCACGTGGCGGTATGTGGAACGCCAAAGGCGAGACGCTTGCTGACATCGAAGGCGACCACAAAATGGAAATCGCTTTAGTCCGGAACATTATCACTGAACTCGAATCGATGCAGGACGTTGCTGTTAATATGCCGAAAAACCTTGTCGGGCAACTCTCGAAAGGTGTTTCAGCGACGGAATTAAGCGACGCCTTAGCAAATTATTTGCCAATGACTATCGAACAAAAGCAGAAAATTCTTGAAACACTTGACCTTAATGAACGGTTAAAACTCGTTTTCACCTCTCTCAAAGAAGAAAAAGAAATTTCTGATATCGACAAAGAGCTTCAAGATGAAGTTCGCAAATCGGCTGAAAAGAATCAGCGCGAGTACTTTCTTCGTGAAAAACTCAAAGCCATCCGTAATGAGCTTGGCGAAAATGAAGCCGATGGCGATTCAGAGGAAACGATACTCGAAAAACTCGAGAAAAATCCATACCCCGAAAGCATCAAAACCAAGGTAAAATCTGAACTAAAACGCTACCAAGCGATGCCTCAGGCGTCACTCGAAGCTTCGCTCATTAAAAGCTACATTGACACCTTAATGGATGTTCCGTGGTATCAAAAAACTGCCGATAACGACGATCTCGAAAACGTTAAACATATCCTTGATGAAGATCATTATGGCCTCGATAAAGTCAAAAAGAGAATCGTTGAGTATCTAGCCGTTAAAAAAATGACGGGCAATTTAAAAGCCCCTATTCTTTGTTTCTATGGCCCGCCTGGTGTCGGAAAAACCTCTTTAGGGAAGTCCATCGCCCGCGCTTTAGGCCGTAAATTTATTAAAGCATCTCTCGGTGGCATCTCTGATGAAGCCGAAATTCGCGGTCACCGTCGTACCTATGTCGGAAGTATGCCTGGTCGGATCATTGCCGGAATGAAGAGAGCTGGTGTCGTCAATCCAGTCTTCTTACTGGATGAAGTCGATAAACTTTCCTCTTCTTATAAAGGGGATCCGTCGAGTGCCTTGCTTGAGGTCCTTGACCCCGAACAGAACTTCGCTTTCAATGATAATTTTCTTGAAGAGTCCTACGATCTCTCCAATGTTTTGTTCATCGCAACGGCCAACTATATCGACAATGTGCCGGCGCCTCTCAGAGACCGTTTAGAACTAATCGAAGTCAACTCTTATACCGAAATCGAAAAAATCGAAATAGCCACACGCCACCTAGTTAAAAAGCAATTATTAGCTAATGGGTTGCAGGAGAAGCATGTCACCTTTACTAAAGAAGGCATCGCCTCGATTATCGAATCCTACACACGTGAAGCTGGCGTCCGAGAACTCGAACGCAAGATTGCCAGTATCTGCCGTCAAGTCGTCGTAGATTTATTGACTCAAAAAGACATTGATTCGGTTACTATTACTCCCAAAGAAGTTCGAAAGTACTTAGGAATCGAATTATTTGAAAACACCAAGAAAGACAAAGTTAATCAGGTTGGTGTCGTTACTGGACTAGCCTATACCGAATACGGTGGCGACATCCTTCCGATCGAAGTCAATCACTTCCCAGGAAAAGGCCGTCTCGTCCTAACCGGTAACCTTGGTGATGTCATGAAAGAAAGCGCCAGCATTGCGCTTGACTATATCCAAGCTAACGCCTCCCGCTATCAAATCGACAGCAAAATCTTTGGCACTGATGACATCCATATTCACGTACCGGAAGGTGCCGTTCCAAAAGATGGCCCAAGCGCCGGTATCGCTATCACGACTGCAATTATCTCTTGTCTGACTGGACGACCCGTGGATAACAATGTTGCCATGACCGGCGAAGTGACGCTCCGCGGTAATGCATTACCAATTGGTGGCCTCCGTGAAAAATCACTCGCGGCTTTGAGAAGTGGCATCAAAACCATTATTGTCCCGCAAGAAAATGAAAAAGTTGTCCATGAGTTGCCCGAACAAGTCCGTAACTCCATAAAATTCGTTTACATGAAAACGGTGGATGATGCGGTTGCGGTTGCCTTATTGGAGAAAACCAGTGATTAATTTTAGGTCCGCCCGTTTTATAAAAAGCGCGCCCAACTATCTTGAGGCACCTGAACTTGTTTTACCGGAAATCATCGTTATCGGAAAAAGCAACGTTGGGAAATCATCGCTTTTAAATGCGCTTTGCGAAAACAAGAATCTTGCCTATACATCGTCAAAACCCGGTTATACCAAGTTGCTCAATTACTTCGATGTCGAAGGTAAATTTTACCTAGTGGATGCTCCAGGTTATGGTTACACGATAACCGGTTCAAAGCATCTCGATCTGTTCTCTAACATGATGGAAGATTATTTTAAGAGCGTGCAGCGTTTGAAAGGTGTCATTTACCTATTAGACAGCAGGCACGAACCAAGCCAAGATGACAAAGACTTCCACGATTTTCTTGTCAAACAAGATATTCCCTTTGTCCTTGTGGTGACGAAAGTCGATAAGTTAAATCAAAGCGAGAAATCACAGATTACTAAAAATCTGGCAGTCGCTTTTGGCGATTTATCACATACTACCGTCATCCTTACTTCCTCGCTAGAACCCCGTACTTTATTACCATTAAAAAAAGCAATTGATAAGCTTTTAGGTTAGCAGATACCACTCGTATTCGATAGCCGGCGCATGCCGGCTTTTTTAATGCTGTTTGTTTGTTTACTTGCGTAACCGCTTGATTGTAACTATAATAAATCTATCAACGAACAAGAGTAGTAACGAGCCGATGCTCCCTAGAGAACTTCGAATGGTGAAAAGAAGTAGCGGAAACTCGTGAAGTCGCTTGCAAGATAGAACCGAAGGGTTCCGTAACCGGCGTTAACGGCAATTGAGAGCATCCTATGGGTGAATTAAGGTGGTACCGCGCAACGGCGTCCTTAACATCGGGACGCTTTTTTATTTTCAGGAGGAAAAAGTATGGCATTAGACAAACGTTATGATCACAAGGTGGTCGAACAAAACAAATACGAAACTTGGAAATCGAACGGTTACTTTGTTGCCGGCGATCAGACAAAACCTCCTTTCAGTATGGTCATTCCGCCTCCAAACGTAACAGGAAAATTACACCTTGGTCATGCTTGGAATACGACAATCCAAGATATTTTGGCCCGTTATAAACGCGCAAAAGGTTTTGATGTATTGTGGTTACCAGGGATGGACCATGCGGGCATCGCGACGCAAGCGAAAGTGGAAGCCAAATTAAGGAAAAAAGGCATTTCGCGTTTTGACTTAGGTCGTGAAGCATTCTTGAAAGAAGTATGGGCTTGGAAGAAAGAATATGCTCAGGACATACACTCGCAATGGTCAGTCATGGGACTTGCTATCGACTATTCACGTGAACGTTTCACGCTCGATGAGGGCCTAAATGAAGCAGTCCGCGAAGTCTTTGTGAAATTATATAAGAAAGGTCTCATCTATCGCGGCGAACGCATCATTAACTGGGATCCGGTGCAGATGACCGCACTCAGCAACATCGAAGTCATTCACAGCGATGACGAAGGAGAATTCTATTATTTCCTTTATCGTTTTGAACATGAAAATGACGGATTAATGGTGGCGACTACTCGTCCGGAAACCATGTTTGGCGACGTTTGCCTTGTCGTGAATCCTAAAGATGAGCGTTTCATAAAATATATCGGAAAGAAAGTAATCAATCCGGCGAATGGCGCGGCACTGCCGATTATCGCGGATAATTATGTGGATATGAACTTTGGTACCGGTGCAATGAAATGCACGCCAGCCCATGACCCGAACGACTTTATTATTGGCGAGAAACATCATTTGGCCCATCCTATCTGTTTAAACAAGGATGCAACGATGAATGAACTGGCCGGTAAATACCAAGGCCAAGACCGTTTTGAATGCCGTAAACATCTTGTCAAACAAATTGAAAAAGATGGTAACCTAGTCAAGATTGAGCACGTCATTCACCCTGTCGGGCATAGTGAACGTAGCGGTGCAGTCATCGAGCCTTATTTATCGAAACAATGGTTCGTAAAAATGCGTCCTTTAGCTGAGCAATCTTTAAAATTCCAAGAGGGTCCTGATGCAATCAAATTTTACCCTGATCGTTTTGGAAAAGTGTTTGCGACATGGATGGAAAATGCCGAAGATTGGTGCATTTCCAGACAGCTCTGGTGGGGACATCAAATCCCTGCCTATTACCATAAAGAAACTGGTGAAGTTTTGGTTAGCGTCAAACCTCCGAAAGATATCGAAAACTATACTCAGGACGATGACGTTCTAGATACTTGGTTTAGTTCTGCTTTATGGCCTTTCTCAACGCTTGGCTGGCCAAAGAAAACGAAAGATTTGGAAAGATATTTTCCAATCGATGTGATGGTCACTGCCTACGATATTATTTTCTTCTGGGTCTCGCGTATGATTTTCCAAAGTCTCGAATTCACCGGCAAAAAGCCTTTCAATGATGTACTTATTCACGGATTAATTCGCGATCCGCAAGGCCGAAAGATGAGCAAATCCCTAGGAAATGGCGTCGATCCCATCGATATCATTGACACTTACGGCGCGGATGCCCTCCGTTATTTCCTCACGACCAACAGCACGCCTGGACAAGACACGCGTTACATTGAAGAAAAAGTCGTGGCATCGGCAAATTACCTTAATAAAATTTGGAATGCCTCGCGATTTATCTTTGGTATTTTACCAAGCGATTTCATCCCCAAAACTATCGATGTCAAAGGACTGAATCCTCTCGACAAATTTATCCTTGCCCGTATCGACAAAACCATTGCCTCGGTGACCGAGAACATGGATAAGTACGAGTTTGGCATGGCGTCTACCTTCCTCTATAATTTTGTCTACGATGACTTCTGCTCCTGGTACTTGGAGATGTGCAAAGTGACGCTCCAGGGTGACAACGAAGCCGCTAAGGAATCAACTTATCAAGTTTTGTATTCCTGTTTGAAATCCATTATCCGAATGATTTACCCTTATACGCCTTTCATTGCTGAGGAATTATATCTCAATCTGCCTAATCACAAAGAAAGCATCATGCTTGAATCCTATCCAACAGTCGACCAGACGCTTGAGGATGAAAACGCCATTGCGGAAGTAGAAACGCTTTTTGCGATGATTCGCGAAATCCGTTCTTATAAGGTCATTAATGAAATGGCGCCTAACCAACCCGTTTCCCTCTTCCTCGTGAGCGAGCATCCGGAAAAGCTTAGAAAGTATCTTCCTTATTTGTCTCGATTCACATTTGCGAAGGAGATTACCATCCAGACCAATCATCATGGACTCAAGTCCCAAAATGTATTCCTATATCCGGGTGTCGAGATGTTCATCGAGGATGCTACTGACAAAGCCACAATCATTATCAAGCTTGATGCGGAAATCGCTACACTTGAAAATGAGGTCAAGCGGTGCCAGAACATGCTGAATAATCCGGCTTTTGTTTCAAAAGCGCCAGTCGATAAAATCGAAGCCGAAAAAGAAAAACTCGAGAAATATAAGAATCAACTTGCGCTAGTCAGAGAAAAGCGTTCAAAGTTGTAGTGTCTATTTCGACTCAATCGAGGGGCAATGTGCCCCTTTTTTTATCTACTATTTGTCTGAGGAGGTGTTTTGGATGATAAAGCTTACGGAACTAGAAATGGCGAATGTCATTGGCGGAGAGATTATTACGCTCACTGCGGTCATGGCTATTTTAGTGATTGCGATTACCGCTGTCATCGTCTATCGGCTTTTTATGTCAAGCAAAGGAAGCGCGACGATTCCCGGTGGTTTCAAATTTACGTGGTCATGACCCGAATCAAGGATTTACCAATCAACGAACGACCGCGTGAAAAAGCACAAAAATACGGGATTGCAAGCCTATCGACCAACGAGATTCTAGCGTTGATTATCGGAAGTGGCGTAAAGAATATGTCAGCGATCGACATTTCCCAGCATTTACTTGACGATTATCGTGGTTTAGCTTCATTAATAACGGTATCATATAAAAACCTCGTAAAACAAAGGGGATTGAGTGTCGGAAATGCCTATAAACTGATTGCCGCATTCGAGTTAATCAAACGCGTCGAGAAGGCTAATGCGGATGAGGACATCATCTTCAGGAATTCCAAGGATATCTTTTCAAAATATCGAGTCGAATTCTCGACAGCGCCACAAGAATTGCTCCTTCTCGTTATGCTCAACCGGAGCAATAAGGTGATCAAGGAAGAAATCATATTCAAAGGCATGATTTCGACAATGTTGATTTCGTTCCGAGAAATCTTCGTCAAAATGTTCCTGAATGACGCCATCAAATTTGTCCTTGTACATAATCACCCCGGAGGCAATGTCGAGCCGTCAAAAGAGGATATCGCGACGACGATAAACATCAGGAATGAAGCTGCTAAATTGGGTCTCGAATTAATCGACCACATCGTGATTGCCAACCATACCTACTACTCGATGTCAGAACATTTTTTGATTTAGGGTCGGAAACTTGAAAAAAAGTGCTGAATTTTGGCACTTTTTTCGTTATTCCGAGTATAATGATGAGGACAGAACTTGATTCTGTTGACTAAGTAAATAACGTATGTTATATTACTTGCGTTGTCGCCTCACAAGCTGCAACCGCATAAAAAAGGTAACTAACAAATCTAACGATTGACCTTGCTAGCGAGTCTGAGTGAAATTTAATAACCAGGAGGTGCACTATGTACGCAATCATCGAAACCGGTGGAAAACAAATCAAAGTGGAAGTCGGCCAAAAAATCTATGTTGAAAAACTAGACGTAACGGCCGGAGACAAATACACTTTTGACAAAGTTCTTCTTGTTAGCGGCGCTGCTACTTCGGTTGGCGTTCCCTATGTTCAGGGCGCTACCGTCGTTGCTCATGTCGAAAAACAAGGTAAGAGCCACAAAATTCGGGTTTTCAAGTACAGAAACAAGACGAATGAACGAAAGACCCAAGGTCATCGTCAACCGTATACTTGTTTAGTCATTGAAACCATCAACGCTTAATTATGATCAAAGTCACTTATGTGACGAATAACGGTAAGTTCGTTTCCCTCTTGGTCGAAGGCCATGCGCAGTTCGCAAAAAAAGGTGAAGACCTTGTATGCGCCGGCGTTAGTGCCATCGCCGTCGGAGGGCTCAATGCGCTCGCTTCCCCCGATGACTTCGATATCGAAGTTAATGAGGCTCATGTGAGTGTTAAAGCCAAAAAAGAAATTAGCAACCATGACGAGATAGTCCTCCAAAGCATTCTGATTCAATTAGAAACTGTGGCGGAAAGCTATCCCAAATTCGTTAAGATCAACAACTAAATTGAAAGGAAGTGGACATCTATGAAGATGTTTAAACTAGATTTGCAACTCTTCGCCAGCAAAAAAGGCGTCGGCTCGACTCGTAACGGCCGCGACTCCGCTGGTAGACGTCTCGGAAGCAAACTCGGAGACGGACAATTCTGCACAGCCGGATCGATTATCTATCGGCAACGCGGAACTAAGATTTTTCCAGGAACCAACACGATGCGTGGTGGAGACGATACAATCTTCTCGACCAAAGATGGCATCGTTAAATTCGAACGTTGGGGTAAAGACAGAACCCGCGTGAGCGTTTACGAAATCGTCGAAGCAATCGAAACACCAGTCGAAGCTGCTAAATAATAAACCAAAGACCACGAATATGTGGTCTTTTTTTTACTTTTTTTGTATAATATAAACATACAAAGGTAGTGATATAAATGAAACGAATTTCAATCGTTGTCCCCATGTATAACGAAGAAGAAATGATTCCGGTCTTTTTTGAACGAATTAACAAGGTCATTGCTGACCTCCCCAAATATCTTTTTGAGATTGTTGTTGTTAACGACGGGAGCAAGGACCAGACACTCAAGTTACTGCTTGATCAGCAAAAGAAACAGACGAATTTAGTGGTGGTTTCCCTTACCCGTAATTTCGGTCATGAACCAGCGGTTTGCGCTGGGCTCAAGACTGCGACAGGCGAGGCGGTCATTCCCATGGATGCCGATATGCAGGATCCGCCTGAAATCATCGGTGAACTCCTCGCCAAATTTGAAGAAGGTTATGAAGTCGTCAATGCGCGCCGCGCTTCCCGTAAAGAAGACAGTTTCATGAAGCGTTATACCGCAGCTAAGTTTTATGCACTCTGCGGAAAAATGTCAGGAAAAATAAAGGTTCCCGCGAATGTCGGCCATTTCCGCCTCGTCTCTCGACGTGTCGTCGACGAAGTGAACGCCCTGACTGAGAAAAATCGTGTCTTCCGTATTCAAGTCCCTTATGTCGGACACAAGACGACCGAAGTACTCTTTAATCGCGGAAAACGTGAAAAAGGCACAACGCATTATAACTATAAATCGATGTTCAAATTGGCGTTTGATGCCATTATCGCATCGACAACCGCGCCGCTTGAATGGCCGCTCAAATTGGCCATCTGCACTGGCGTTTTCACTGGCCTATCCTTTGTCGCCGAAGCCGTTTTTTTTATCCTCGGTCTTGTTGGCATTTTCACCGGTATTTCCGAACTTGGTTATGCGGTCTGGCTGATTATTAACGTAATTGCATTGTTTTCGACTGTATTTTTCACCATTTTTGCGATTGTGGGCTTATACTTAAGCCGTATCGCTCTCGAAGTCCAAAATCGTCCCTTTGTCATCATCGACAAAGTCTATAGTCCAAAAGGAGAATAAAACATGTTCATCGATCGCGCAAAAGTTGAAGTCCGCGCCGGTAAAGGCGGGGATGGAGCGATTGCTTTCTTGACCGAGAAGTATATTGATCGCGGTGGTCCTGCCGGTGGTAATGGCGGACGTGGCGGTTCAGTTATATTTAAAGCCAGTAAAAGCGTCACTACTCTCGTTAATTTTCGTCATAGCCGCGTCATCACTGCTGAAGACGGCGGAAAAGGCTTAGGCAAGAACTGCTATGGCCGTGGTGCCGAGGATGTAGTCATCGAAGTGCCGATTGGCACGGTCGTTTTTCTCGAACCCGAGCATAACTTTGTTTGCGATTTAGCCAAGGACGGCGCGACCTTTACGGTCGCTAAAGGCGGTCGTGGCGGTCGCGGCAACGCTTGCTTTAAAAACTCTGTCAACCGTACCCCTAAAATTGCCGAAAACGGCGTTCCTGGCGAAAAGAAAAAACTAACGCTCGAGCTCAAACTATTGGCTGATGTCGGCTTGATTGGTTTCCCAAGCGTCGGTAAGAGCACACTTTTAAGCGTTATTTCTTCGGCGCGTCCTGAAATCGGCGAATATGCCTTTACGACCCTCGTCCCGAATCTCGGCGTGGTCTATTTGCCCGATGGACGCAGCTTTGTGGCTGCTGACTTACCGGGATTAATCGAAGGCGCTCATTTAGGCAAAGGCTTGGGTCTCCAGTTCCTCCGTCACATCGAGCGGTGCCGCGTCATTATCCACATCGTTGACATGACCGGTGACCGTGACCCTTATGACGATTTCAAAAAAATTAACAAAGAACTCAAGGAATACGGCTTTGATTTAATCAAACGCCCCATGCTGATCGTGGCGAGCAAAATGGACGAAGAAGGCTCCGAAAAGAAGTTGGCTGCCTTTAAAAAGAAAATGGTCGGAAAAACGATTTTCCCGATTTCCTCTTTAACGCACGAAGGCGTCAATGAACTCTTATACAAAGCCGCGGATTTACTCGACAAGACTGCGCCTTTCCCAATTGGCGGCGTTCCTAATGAAGACCAAACCATGAAGGTCTATGACGCCACCAAAACGAACGCCAGTATATTCAATATCGTGAAACGCGATCCACATACCTTCCTAGTTCAAGGCGAACGGATTGAACGCACCTATAAAATGATCAACATCACAACCGATGAAGGCATGTTGAAATTGATCTCTTATTTACGTAAAGTCGGGGTTGATGCCCGCTTACGGGAAATGGGAGCTCAGGATGGGGATACTGTCATCCTTGTCGATTTCGAATTTGAGTATGTTGCCTAGGAGGTTCTATCATGAAACTCGAAACATATTTATCGCTTATTGAAAAATTCTTGGTTGATAAACTTGCGGAAACAGCCATGGATGGCTACGTGCTCGGCGTGAGTGGCGGGATTGATTCCGCAGTTGTCGCCGGTATCGCCCAAAAAGCTGTCGGTAAGAAGCTTTTTTGCTTGCTGCTCCCTTGCGATTCGGGCGAAGAAGATGCACGTTTAGGTTTAGATCTTGTCAAAAAACTGAATCTCGGTTATGAAATCATTGACCTATCAGACAGTTATCATGTTCTGATCAAAACGCTAGAAGAAAAAGCGCTTGCGAGCGGGAAACCTCTCGATAAACTGGCCCATATCAATACCAAAGTGCGTCTACGGATGGTCACGCTTTATGCGTTTGCCCAAGCGCGCCATGCGATGGTGCTTGGCACTGACAATTGGGACGAAAGTTATACTGGCTATTTCACTAAATACGGTGATGGAGGCGTTGACCTCCTTCCCATTATCCATCTGACGAAAGGCGAAGTCCGCTTAGCCGCCAAACATTATGGCGTTCCCCAAGCGATTATTGACCGCGCCCCGAGCGCCGGCCTTTACGCCGGTCAGACCGACGAAAGCGAAATGGGTGTCAGTTACCAAGAACTTGATCAGTATCTTTTAGGCAAGAAAATTGATGCTAAAAAAGTCGAACGCATCGAATATTTACATAAAGTATCCGCCCATAAAAGAGACCCGCTCCCGCGTCCGGAAAAGTTCCAGCGCGACTAGCGATTCTTGAATTATAACGAAGGAGTGATGATCATGAATGAAGAGCATGTCGATGCCAGTATCGTTGTATCACTCGTCACGGCCTTCTTGATGCTTATCCTCGTTATCCTGTTTGTCATGATTTACCACTAGGAGGAACGCTATGTATTCGTATCTCAAGGGAAAAATCGCTCTCATCCAAAAAGATTCTGTCGTCGTTGATGTCAACGATATCGGTTATATCGTCCTTGTTTCGCATCCCGAGACATTTGTCATCGGCGAAACCATCATGATTTATCTCCATTTCGTTGTCCGCGAAGACGAGCATTTCCTCGTTGGCTTCCGAACCATCGCAGACCGCGATGTCTTTCTCCAATTGATCAGCGTCAAAGGCATCGGCCCAAAAACGGCGCTTAATGCCCTAAGCGCAACTACCTCGGAAGAACTCGTACGGGCGATTGCCGCCAATAACATGACATTCCTCAAAAAACTGCCGGGTATCGGCGCTAAAGCGGCTGCTCAAATTATCCTTGATTTAAAAGGTCAACTTAGCGATGGGACGAAAGGCGATCCCTCACAATATGAAGAAGTGCGTTCGGCGCTTAAGTCTTTGGGCTTCCGTGTCGGTGAAATCGACCACGTTTTGATGGGAATCAACGTCGTGAACGCGACGAGCGAAGAAATACTTCGACTAGCCCTCGCAAAGTTACGGAAGTGATGCTATGGTACGCTTACTAGACGCGACGCGAGGCAAAGAAGACGCCGGTGAGATTACCCTCCGTCCCAAAACCCTCAAAGAATACATCGGCCAAACTGATTTGAAACATAACCTGCGCGTATTTATCGGCGCTGCGCTTCACCGTGACGAAACGCTCGATCACGTGCTTCTTTATGGTCCTCCGGGACTAGGAAAAACGACGCTTGCGCATATCATCGCTGAAGAAATGCGCGGACACATCAAAGTCATTAACGGCCCTTCGGTGGAACGGACCGGCGATTTAGCCGCGATTTTGTCTTCTCTCGAACCGGGCGATATCCTATTTATCGATGAAATCCATCGCCTGCCGCGCGTCGTTGAAGAAGTGCTCTATTCCGCCATGGAGGACTTCCGTTTATCAATCATTGTCAGCAAGGAGGGCGGCGCTAAAAATCTGTCGCTCCCATTACCGCCTTTTACGCTTGTCGGAGCCACGACTCGGGCGGGGGATTTATCCTCACCTTTAAGAGCCCGTTTTGGTATCACCGAAAAAATCAATTTTTACCAGGTTTCGGAGATCGAGGAAATCGTGCGCCGGACCGCCCGCGTCTTTACGACGAAAATCGATGAAAAAGCCGTCAAAGAAATTGCCAAAAGAAGTCGGGGAACCCCGCGTATCGCCAACCGTCTTTTCCGTCGCGTCAGAGACTTCGCCAACTTCGAAGGCAAGGATATTATCACGTTTGAGGATGCCGTCAAAGCCTTGGACGCTCTCAAAGTCGATAGCCTTGGGCTCGATGATGTCGATATCCGTTATTTACTCGGTTTAATCGATCGTTTCCATGGTGGGCCAGTCGGTCTTGAAACCCTCGCTTCCGCCATTGGCGAAGAGATCATGAACCTTGAGGACGTCTATGAACCGTATCTCCTCCAACTTGGCATGATTGACCGCACCCCACGAGGACGCGTTGCCACCGATTTAGCCTACAAACATTTGAAAAAAAATCACCAGGGCGTGCTACTCTAGATCGATGACCCTTTTTGTGATTGCAGAGCTTTTCATGTACGAAAACCCGATGACGCTTTGCGTCATTTTTTAATTTCGCCTTGACTCAGTAATTTCCGATAATTTATTGATTTACTTAAGTAAATGTTGTAAAGTGATAAAGCGAGTTCAATTTTTAACTGAACATCTGCGCCGAATCGACTGGGAATTCGATCCTAAAACGATTCATAAATGCCGACTAAACGGCAGGAATATGATAATAATTTCGGAGGTATCCAACATGCGTCGTCTCATTGCTTACATTACCCTCTCCGTCGCAGTGCTCCTTGGCATCGCCATTAATGCGGGAACGGTGGTTACACGAAGTAACGCCAACCTCGAATTTTCCGATGGCAAACAGTTCGTTTACCGTGTCTCCGACCCGGAAGACGAAACTGGACCTTTGCCGGCCGGAACCGTCGACGACATCGCCAACACGATGATCGACCGTCTGGAAACCGCCAATGTCAATAAATACAGCGTTGAAACGGAAGGCGAAAACCAAATCCGCGTCACCTTGGCTGAAAGCAGCACGACGGCTTATGACCGTATTAAAGAATATTTAGGCTATAACGGTATATTTTCCATTTGCACGACTAAAGATACCTGCGCCGTCGGCGATGAAATGTTTAAAGATTCAACCGCCCGCGTCGAATACAACGGCCAATACCCAGTCGTCGTCATCCCGCTCAGCGACCCGACTCGGTTCGTTGACCAGATCGTTTCTGAAGCCCAGACTATTCAAGGGGATACGACCACGGAGACCGGAAACTATGATAATAGCTCGACCTCTTCGACCACAACCGATGCCTTAATCCTGCTTTGGGCCAACAAGTCCGAATCAGATACCTACGAAGCCTCATTGACCGACACCAAAATCGCCGATAAGATTTTACTCAAATTCGACTACACAAAGATTTGGTTCAGCGATGAGAAAACCGAAATCTGCAGCGCTGTCTCTCCAGCCCAATTCGGCACAGCCGACAGCAACAACAAATATCCCGTCGGCGCGGTTACCCAAGCCAATGATTTAGCCGCCCATTATGTCCGCCTATTTAACGCTAGCGCCCTCAGCTTCAATGTCGATTTCCTCTTCGAAGTGGCTGTCACTGCCGAAGTCGAAAGCCTGATCTCCTTAAACCGCCATGCGACGATCGCGTTCTCGCGGACGATGCTGGCCATCTTGATTGGTCTTCTCATTGTCTTTGCCGGCGTCATCGTGTTCTATCGTCTCAGCGGCATCGCCGCGGTGGCGACGACCTCATTATCATTATTTGTTGCCCTTATCTTTTATAACCTTGTCGGCATGGAACTTACCGGAGCAGCCATTATCGGCATGCTTGCGGTGGTAGCCCTTGGCATTGCCAGCGCTTTCCTCTATTTCAGCAAACTTAAAAATGAAGTCTATAAAGGACGCGGCCTAAAAAAAGCCAATATTGAGGCCAGCAAGCGCAGCTTATGGCCGACCATTGACTTGAGCGTTATTAGTTTCCTCTTCAGCCTTATTGCCTACTTCCTCGGTGGCCCGATGGTCCAATGTTTCTCCATCATGGTTATCTTTGGATCGCTCGCGAACTTACTCTTTGTCCTCATCGGCCTCAAAGGCTTGATGTGGTTACTTACCAATACAGTCGAACTCCAGGACAGACTCTCGTTATTCGGCATCGACAAGACAAAAGTCCCGAATACCCTAAATGAAGAAAAACAGAATTATTATGGCCGTTTCGCTGACGTCGACCTGACCAAAAAAGCCTCTAAAGTCGGCATTGGCGCGAGCATCGTGACCGTCGCCGGCGTGACCTTAATGCTCATTCTGGGCTTGAGCGGAAAATCGATCTTTGCCTCAACACCTGCGACCATCGATAATGGCCGGATTTATTTCGAGGTTTTGACGGATCGTTCCAACATCGATTCAACTGCCTATGTCGAAGACAATATTCTCGCCAATCTCACGGTTGACGGAGCCCCCTTAGCCTACACGACCGTTTCGCTCAGCACGATGACCAAAACTGTCGAAGAAGTGTCCGTTGACTATCGCTTCTACGTCGTCGAACTTGATGACAAACTCACTGGCGAAGAAACCGCCACCTTCACGAATACCGCGGAGATTACGCTTGCCAATCCGACCGGCACTCTGACCGATGTCCTGAATGACGTCGTGTTTGCGATTGACGCCGACACCGACGTATCCAATGTCAGCGTTAAACCTGTTACAAGCCTTGTCAGCCAACCGAATATCGCAAAAGTCGCGTTAGCTGTCAGCATCGGCTTAATTGCCGCCTCATTCTACTTATTCCTCAGGTATCGCCTCTCGCGTGGCCTCGCCGCGCTTGCGGTCGCTGCCTTAGCCAGTTTCATTACGTTGGCCTTCTTCGCTTTGACACGTATCCCGGTTACCGCGCCGATCAGCTTATCGGTACTCCTGGTTGGGCTCTTCGCCTTAGTCCTCTCGGTCATTATCCTGAATAAGGAAAGAGAAATGATCAAGGACGAAAAAGACAAGATCAAAGCCAAAGAAATCGTCAACTCTCTCGGCGCAAAAGCCGTCGCGTTAACGGCGACTCCAGTGCTAGCTTTAACCTTCCTCATTGCCTACTTCGGAATCAACTTCTTCGGCTTCGGCCCGAGCGCCTATGCGACGATGTTCGCCGCGGTCACGCTGGGTATCGTCCTCGCCGGTTTATTCGCGACATCCTTATTAATGCCGATGAGCGTTGCCTTAGCGAAAGCCATTAGTAAGATTCACATCAATGTTAAGCTACCGAAATCGCCTCGCGGAAAGGCTCGTTTTGAAAAGAAAGCCGCCAAAGCAAAATCTGGCGAACCGCAAGAAGCTGTCTTCATTGGAATTAACGATTAGACTGCACTGCGCAGTCTTTTCTTTTTAGGAGAACATGCGATGACTTTCCATGACCAATTACTCGGGTATTTCCATCTCACCGAAGCGGAGTTCCTAGTTTTGTCGCGGAAACTAACTTTAAGCGACCTTCCTGATCCCTATCATTTTACCCAAATGGACAAAGCTGTCAAACGAATCCGTTTGGCTCTCGAAAATAAAGAAAAAATCATGATTTATGGTGACTATGACTGCGATGGCGTCCTGTCGACCTCCATCCTCGTCAAAGCCTTCGCCAAACTAGGCGTTATGGTGGGCTATTACCTTCCCAGCCGTTATATAGACGGCTATGGGTTAAACCCTGTCAAAGTCGCTGAAATCGCCCAAAAAGGCTACACTCTCATCATCACCGTCGATAATGGGATATCCGCGGTGGAAGCCATCGAAAAAGCCCGTCAGTTTAACGTTGACGTAATTGTCACGGACCATCATGAAGCACCCACGGATTTACCGAAGCCTTTTGCGGTACTTCATCCGGTGCTCGCGAACGATGAACCGAGCTATTCGTGCGGGGCTTATGTCGCCTTTATGTTATCCGTTGCTTTGCTCGGAAAAGTCGAAGATTATTTACTCGCTTTGGCCGGCATCGCCACCGTGAGCGACATGATGCCATTACTCGGCGTCAACCGCGATGTTTTGCGACTGGCAATTTCTGCCATGAACCAACACAAATATTCACAGATATCTATCCTCGCCGAAGGGCAGGAAATCGATGAAAAAGTTCTTGGCATGCGTTTGGCACCAAAAATTAACGCCGTCGGCCGTCTGGTCGAGAACGCCAACATCAATCGTCTGGTCAAATTTTTCGTAAGCGAAAACGCTGGCGAAATCAATGACTTGGCCGCTTGGTTAACTGGAATTAACGAAGACCGAAAAGCCTTAATGAAAGGTTCTGTCGAAAATCATGCAGGGGACATTACAAGCGCACCGGCGATCGTATTATTAACCGAAGATAAAGAAGGCTTGATTGGCCTGGTCGCCAACCGCATGCTCATGCAGTTTCATAAACCGGTGGTGGTTTTCACGACCGATAGCAATGATGACGCTATTTTAAAAGGTAGCGCCCGCTCGCAAGAGGGATTCAATATTTCCAAAGCTTTTAAATCGCTCGAATCGTTCATGGTGAAATCCGGCGGACATGGCATGGCAGGAGGACTCAGCATCCGACGAACGGACTTTCTTAAATTCAAACAGGCTTTTGAGGATTTGGCGAGCACCTATCCGATTGAAACAAAAATCGATGAAACGTTGGACATCGAAGTGAAAGAAATCACATGGGACAACTACGAGACGCTCCGTGCTTTTGCGCCTTTCGGGATGCAGTATCAGGCTCCTAAATTCGTTATCAGGAATGTTGACACGAAACAGTTAAAATTTATCTCCGCGGGCCGTCATCTTTCGACGCCTTTGAGCAATAACATCAAACTTTTGGGCTTTAATATCGGCGAAAAAGAAATGCTTCCGCTCCCTCATGTCGATTTATTTGGCGAATTTGAGATCAATGTCTTCAGAAATCAGCGGTCTCTTGTTTACAAAATTACATCCTTTTCGTCGACAATTGCGTGAAAATTTCAAAAAATAGGGAAAGTGGGTCCAAAAACCCCATTTTTTGTGTATTATGCAAATATAAAAGCCCTTACATTTCTTTCTTTACACCGGCACTCAAATTGACTAAAATATACTTGTAATGGATTAAGGAGGAAAAAAATATAATGAAAAAATTAATCTTATTACCCGTGTTGATGCTGGCCTTGGCCGCATGCACGCCTGGAACCTCGAGCGAAGTTAGTTCCTCGAGCGAAGCGGCATCGTCAAGTGAGTCTTCCGAAGTATCTTCTTCTGAAGAAGTAAGCTCAAGTATTTCGTCGAGCACATTCGTTCCTGATACGAGAGTATGGTCAATTGTCGGTAGTTTTGGTACATCCGCTTGGAATAACGCCGGTACTGACTACGATTTGACCCGCGTCTCCGAATTCGTCGATCAATTTGAGATTACGCTTGACCTGTTTGTCGGAGAAGAATTTGCCATCATCCATGACCGCGCTTGGAATGGACAGCTTGGTTTCTCCACGATCAACTCGATGACGCCTGAAGCTTGCATGATTGAAGGCGGCGGCTATGATGTCAAGAATGCCCAAGCCGCAGTGGCGGGCAACTACCACATCGTTCTCGATACCACCAATCACTATGTCCCTCATATCGCTGTCACGCGTTTAGGCGATCCGCTTGTCGTCCCGACAGAAGAACTCTGGCGTTTAGCCGGTAGCTTCAATGCTTGGACCAACCCGGATGATGCCTATTTACTCGCTGAAACCGCGACTGCCGGAACCTTCGAAATTACCCTCGACCTTTATGTCGATGTTAACTTCAAAGTCGTCAAGAATGGCGCTTCATGGTTTGGCTTCGAAAAACTCGGAACCATCACTCCAGAAGGCTGTGTCACTGACAATGGTGGCAACATCAACGTCACGCTCGATGGCAGCTATGTCATTCAAGTCGTTTCTGGCGATGCAATCGTCATTAACATTACTCGCGTAGGCGATCCAATCGTTCCTCCGCCAGCCGAAGTATTCTGGCGTCTATTCGGTTCATTCAACAGCTGGTTGAACCCAGACGACAGCTTCCTTATGGTTGAAACTGCGACGCTCGGAACCTACGAATTCACACTCGACCTTTATGTCGCTAATGAATTCAAAGTCGTCAAGAACGAAACCATCTATGTTGGTGCTGGCGCTCTTGGCACAGTCGAACCTCTTGCTTGCGTTGGCGGAACCGACAATATCGTCGTTGCCGTTGATGGAAACTACAAGATTCAAGTCGTTGATGCCGAAACGGATGTCGTCAATGTCACTCGTTTAGGCGATCCAATCGTCCCACCAGTCGGCGAAGTCGACAATGGCGGTTGGTACCTCACTGGTACAATCAACTCTTGGACAATCACTGACGCGACTTCTTATCCTTTAGTCGCTGTTGAAGGACAAGAACACACCTATGCTGGAACCTTCGAGTTCCCAGTCGATGCTCAATTTGACGTCAATGCTGGCGGCACTTGGGATTTGAAACGTGGACCGAGCAAAGTCGCCACGGATCCGCTTCCAATCGGTATCGATCTCACTGGCAGTGATATTAAAGTCACTGAAGCGGGAACATACAAGGTCACGTTCGTTTGGGCAACCGCACTCGGCGGCTCAATCGTGATTGAAAACCTCGGCTACTGGAATGGTACGACCTTCCCAGAAGGTTATATGTCCATCTCCGCGATTCTTGCCGAAGCTACGACCGCTAAAGTTTACACGACTCGCGCAACCGTCGTTGGCGTCAATGGTGGATCCATCTTCCTCCAAGATCCAGATGGTTCAGCTATTAACGTTTATAATAGTGGCACGAGCGTCATTAAAGACACCCTAGTCATTGGCAACGTCGTCGATGCAACCGGCGCTTTCAAAATCTATAATAATGCTGGTGAATTAGACGTCGCTTCCCTCACCCTCGTCGCGAAAGCAAAAGCTACCCCAATCGCCCCAGTGGAGATTGCTGATGCTGCTGCCTTAACGGCCAGAATGGGCACAAACTATGCTTTAAGCGGACAACTCGTTCGTTTGAATGGCGTCACTGTTGGTCCAGTCGGCACTCCGTCAGCCAACAACTACGTCTTTACGTTCGGAACAACCACCGTTATTGGATACTCCTTCTACAGCGCTGCTGCTGAAGCTTTATCACTTGGTAGAACCGCTATCAACGCCTCTATCACGAGTTTGAATGCGGCCGCCACGACATTTAATGTTATTGGCGTACTGTATTGCTCATCCTCAACTGGCGTCTGGAAGTTAGGCATTACCACGGTCGCGTTCGTCAACGTTATCTAATTCTTCTGTCTCATTCGGACTCTCTTAACTTCTTGAGAGGATCCTGTAGGGCACGAGTAAAATCGTGCCCTTTTCTTGTGCCCTTTTCCCGGAGATAATAACATTCACTTCATCGTTTATCATGTGACCATCGAAAACCCGTCCGGTATTTGGGTGATCCGATAATCAGGGGCCAAAATTGGAATATGCTATTAAGGATAAATGCGATATACTAATAACATATCGAGGAAACAGACTATGGATTTAAAGCATTACATACGTAAAGTACCAGATTTTCCTTCTCCAGGAATCGTATTTCGAGACATCACGCCCTTACTGGATAGCGGGAAAGCCTTTCGTTATACCATCGATGAATTAGCTAAATTCGCCAAATCGAAAGGTGCCGAGAAAATCATCGGCCCCGAATCGCGTGGTTTCTTTTTCGGATGCCCAGTCGCTTTTGAACTAGGTATCGGCTTCGTGCCTGCGCGTAAGCCTTATAAATTGCCGCGTGCGGTTTACAATGAAAACTATGATTTAGAGTATGGCCAAGACGCAATCCAAATCCATAAAGATGCTTTTAAACCAGGAGAAAAAGTCGTCATTATCGATGACTTATTAGCTACGGGGGGAACCCTCGCCGCCGTCATCCGACTCATCGAAAAAGCTGGAGCGCAAGTGGTCGGCATCGGTTTCGTCGTCGAACTTCAAGGCCTTGGCGGACGTCAGCGTTTTGCCAATTTTGACATTTTCTCATTAGTGAAATATCAATAAGGATTTTTTATGGAAAACCAGCTCTTGCAAAACAGCAAACTGAAGCTACATACTTTTGCCGAAGTGCAAGAAGTCTTTTTTGCCTACATTACCAAACCTGAAGACCGCGAAAGAATCAAACGGGCTTACGAGTTCGCGGACCAAAAACATGCGGGCGTTTTCCGCAAAAGCGGTGAACCCTATATTCATCATTTACTCGAAGTTGCCTACATTTTAGGGACACTCCAAGCGGGTCCTGACACCATTACCGCTGGCTTCCTTCACGACGTGGTCGAAGATACTGACGTGACGCTTGAAGATATCAAGAAAATGTTCGGCGCCGAGGTGGCGATGCTGGTCGATTCCGTCACTAAAATCCAGCAGTTGAAACTCTCCCATCGGACCTCGGATGAATTTGAAGCCGAAGATCACCGGAAAATCTTTCTTGGGATGGCTAAAGACATCCGTGTCATCATCATCAAACTTGCCGACCGTCTCCATAACATGCGGACGCTCGAGTCACTTAGCCATACTCGCCAGTTAGCCCTCAGTCGTGAAACCTTAGAAGTCTTCGCGCCGATTGCTGAACGCTTGGGTATGTATAAACTCAAGAGCGAACTTGAAGACCTTTGTCTCAAATATCTTGAGCCGCAGAAATATACTGACATCATCGACATGCTCGAGAACCGTAATAAGAACCTGCAAAAATCACTCAACGACCTCAAGAAAAAAATCGCTGACATCGTTTTCGAGGCGCATATCTCTTTTGACCTCGAAAGCCGCGTCAAGAGTATCTATTCAATCTATAAAAAAATCTATATCAAGGGTCATAATTTCAATGAGATTTATGATATTTTGGCGTTACGCATCATCACGGATACCGTGCTTCATTGTTATGAGGTCCTCGGGCTCGTCCACGCCGCGTATAAGCCGATTCCCGGCCGTTTTAAAGACTATATCGCCATGCCGAAAGCCAACTTATATCAATCATTACATACGACCATTGTCGCTGGCGACGGACAGATTTTCGAAGTGCAGATCCGCACTAAGGAAATGGATGAGATCGCTGAGACTGGCGTAGCCGCTCACTGGGCCTATAAAGAAGGCCGCAACTACAATCCGGAATCCGAACAAAGAGAAATCGAAGATCAGTTGCATTGGTTCCGCGATTTCATCAATCTCGGCGGCGAAACCGAAGGCGCCAAGGAGTACATGGATTCCTTGACTAACGATATTTTCAAAGCTAACGTTTATGTTTTCACGCCCAAAGGCAAAGTGGTGGAACTCCCCACCGGTTCGACGCCGCTTGATTTTGCGTACCGCATCCATACCGGCGTTGGCGATTCCGCTGTCGGAGCCGTCATAAACGGTTCGCTAGTGCCTTTACATACAATCTTAAAAACCGGCGATGTCGTCGAAATCAAAGTCAGCAAATCCTCTCCTGGCCCGAATGAAGGCTGGCTGAAAATCGTTCAGACCGCTTCCGCTAAAAACCATATCCGCAAATTCTTGATGAAAAAGAATGCCGATCTCTTACATGATGACCACGTGGCTAAAGGCCGCACCAGCGCGGTTGATTCATTCAAAGACCGCGGTTTAACCGAACAGGAAATGATGGAAGTTATTAACCAACCCAAAGTATTCTCGCAATTCGGCGTCTCTAGTCTCGATGAATTATTTATCGCGATTGCCAATCGAAACCCGATGCCCAGCGCGATTATCGAATTTTTGAATATCAAGAAAAGAGTCAGTATCACGCCGGTGTTCAAGACCAAAGCCGAGATTATGGATGGTCATACCCCGGTCTTCGTGAAAAATGCCGGAAAAGTCGCGATTACCTTAGGCAATTGTTGCACCCCGATCCCGGGCGACGATATCGTCGGATATATTACCAAAGGCAAAGGCATCACCGTACATCGTACGTCGTGCCCAAACATAGCGACTGAAAAGAACCGTCTCGTCGACGTTTATTGGAATGACAACCTTGAATTAGCGGTCTACCCGGTCGACATTGCGATCGAGAGCATCGACCGACCCAATTTATTGATCGACATCATGGGCACTTTTTCACAACAAAAAGTCAACTTATCCGCGGTCAACGCGAAACTTCACCAAAACACCATGACTTCGACCATCCTCGTCAGCGTCCTGATCACGGACTCCAAAAGACTCAATGACATCTTTAATATTTTACTCAACGTCACCGGTGTCTTTAAGGTTTACCGCGTGACCCATTAGACTGTCATTTTACTCGAGTCTGAGGGTTTTTCTAAATTGACATTTATAGTCTTTAATGACTATAATTTATTTACCGTTGATGCAGAGGATTTAACCGTTTGCTTTAGAGAGGGCTGTCTTGGTGAAAAGGCCCGCGATACGGAATAAATTTGACACTGCAGAGGGCGAATCCCGATACGTAGGGATTCCGTAGTGCGTCGTTACCGCCATAAGTGCGTCGGATATGTTCTGGCGAACTAAGGTGGTACCGCGATCATTCGTCCTTAGAATTGATCGCTTTTTATTTTTTTGGAGGTATACCATGGAAATCAATCTACCGAAAGGCACTCACGACGTCATCCTCGATGAAGCCCGTGCCTATGAAAAAATCGAGACCTTATTCAAAGCCGTTGCCGATTTATATGGATTCTGCGAACTGCGGACGCCCATCATTGAGGCTACGGAGCTTTTTACGCGCAGCGTCGGCGATAGCAGTGACATTGTCCGTAAAGAAATGTACACATTTAAGGATAAAGGCGATCGCAGCATTACGCTTCGTCCGGAACTGACTGCCGGCGTGATGCGCAGCATCGTCAATAATAAATTATTTGCGACCCAAGATTTACCCATCAAGGTTTTTTATCTCGGGCCGGCATTCCGCTACGAACGTCCGCAGCTTGGACGGTATCGTCAATTCAATCAATTCGGCATTGAGTCTGTCGGCATCTCTTCGCCACTCAGCGACACTGAAGTGATTATGATGGGGTATGCCGCTCTGAAGATGCTGGGGTTTGGCCACATTACCTTGAAGATCAATACGCTAGGAGACGACGAAAGCCGTAAAGCCTATCGTGAAGCCCTAAAAGAATATTTTGGAAAACACCTAGCTAAGATGTGCCCGGACTGCCATGAGCGTTATGAGACAAATCCACTCAGAATCCTCGACTGCAAAGTCCCTGAGGATATAAAAATCGTCGAAGGCGCGCCGAAAATCAGCGATTATCTCACCGAAGCCGCCCAAGAATCCTTTGAATTTGTCCTCGCGACTTTAGCTAACTTCGATATCAAATACGAAGTCGATGAAAGCCTTGTCCGCGGACTCGATTATTATTCCCATGTCGTCTTTGAGTTCCACTATACGACTGAGGCAGGCGTCAGCCTTGGGGCATTAGGCGCAGGCGGGCACTATGATAATCTCGTCAGTGAACTCGGCGGCCCAGCACTCAGTGGTGTCGGTTTAGCCTTCGGGATTGAACGGATTTATGGTGTCCTCGAAAACGATAAACTCCTGAAAGATATTCATGAAGAGACTGACTTTTATGTTATGCCGATCGGCGAGAGCGCTCTCCTTGATGGCTACATGATAGCCCAAGCGCTCCGCGGTGCCGGCTATCGCACGGAAGTCTGTTTCGAAAATAAAGCATTCAAAGCACTTTTCAAAAGAGCGGAGCATAAAGGCAGCAAATATGCCGTCATCATCGGCGAAACCGAGATGAAAGACGAACAAGTGACTTTGAAAAATTTGAAGACACAAGAACAAATCACCGTCAAATACGCTGACCTTATTGATAAAGCTGATCAATTATTCGATGTCGAAGATGAACACGATCATCACTAGGAGAACTTATGGAAAGAACACATCAAAACGGGACCTTGTCCCTTAAAAACGTCGGCGAGAAAGTCGTTTTAGTCGGCTGGGTTGCCAAACGGAGAAATCTCGGGTCGCTCATTTTCATCGACCTTCGTGACCGTTCCGGAATCGTTCAAGTCTTGGTCAAAGAAGGTTTAGATATCCCAGATGTCCGTAACGAATACGTCGTCCAAGTTTTTGGAACCGTGAAAGCCAAAGATGTCGAAAACAAAAACCTCAAAACAGGTACCATCGAAGTGGTGGCTGACAAGATCGTTTTAATCAATAAGTCACAAACACCACCCCTGATTATAGACGATGTCACCGATGCTCTTGAAGATACGCGTCTCAAATACCGCTACCTCGATTTACGCCGCGCGACCATGCAGCAAAAGCTGATTCAACGCGCCCAAATCGTCAAAGCGTTCCATACCTATCTTGATGCCAACGGCTTTTTAGAGATTGAAACCCCGTTACTGACATTGTCGACTCCCGGCGGCGCCCGTGACTTCCTTGTCCCAAGCCGCGTCCATCCAGGTAACTTCTATGCCTTGCCTCAATCCCCGCAAATTTACAAACAACTGCTGATGATCAGCGGTTTAGAAAAATATTACCAAGTCGCTCGTTGCTTCCGCGATGAAGATTTACGTGCCGACCGTCAACCGGACTTCACGCAAATCGATATTGAGGCCTCTTTTTTGGATCAAGACCAGTTATTGTCCTACATGGAAGGCGCTTTAGCGAAAGTTTTCTTAGACGTCAAAGGCATTAAACTCCCATTACCTTTACGCCGCATGGACTTTTCTGAAGCCGTCAATACCTATGGTACGGATAAACCGGATACTCGCTTTGGACTAAAACTTGTCGATGTCAAATCGATTTTTGCCAATAGTGCCTATGAGGGTTTTAAAACCGCCGCCTCGATTAAAGCCATCGTTATTCCTGGCGTTGCCTCGACGAGTAGCCGTAAGGCCCTTGACGAACTGAACTTAATTGCCCATAAATACCACCTGAAGAACGTCACTCCATTGAAAGTGGAAGACGGCATTCTGACTGGTTCTTTCGCCAAACTCATCTCCTCCGCCGAGAGCCACAAGTTATTTGAGACTTTGTCACTCAAGAACGACGATCTCATTATCTTTGCTGCTTCCGCAAGCAATATCGACGTCTGCTTTGCCCTTGGGGCCATCCGGACCTTCTACGCCCGTCAGTTGAACCTCATCAAACCGGAAACTTTTGACCTACTATGGGTCGTCCATTTCCCCTTATTTGAAAAGAACGATCATGGACAATTAGTCAGTGCCCATCATCCATTCACTCGTCCGTGCGATGAAGATTTACAGTATCTTGACTCTGACCCAAGCCGTGTTTTTGCCTATGCTTTCGACATCGTCATCAACGGTTACGAAGCTGGCGGCGGTTCTCTCAGAATCTACGACCACGACGTCCAATACAAAATCTTCCAAGTCCTCGGATTCACCGAAGCTGATATTCAACGGAAGTTCGGCTACTTTATCGATGCGTTTAACTATGGCACCCCGCCACATGGCGGTCTCGCTTTTGGTCTTGATCGCTTAGCTATGATTCTTTCCGGAACCGACAACATCCGCGATGTCATCGCTTTCCCGAAGAATCTCGCCTCCGTCTGTCCGCTGACGAAAGCACCTAGTACAGTCGATCAACAACAACTGGACGATTTATCATTAGCCATCATTAAAAAAGAGTAATTTCACTAAGGAGAATATTGAAATGAATACTGATCAACTCGCTATTGCTGCCATCCGTGCCACCGTCATCGACGGAACGAATCTTGCCAAGTCCGGTCACCCCGGAATGCCTCTCGGAAGCGCGCCGATTCTTTATACGCTTTTCACCAAGCATTTAGTAAGTGACCCCAAACATCCAGACTGGATTAACCGCGACCGTTTTGTTCTTAGCGCCGGTCATGCCAGCATGCTTTTGTACACAATGCTTCATTTGAGTGGCTATGACGTCACTCTAGATGACCTTAAGCATTTCCGTCAGCTCGATAGTCGGACACCAGGACATCCCGAATACCGGCATACCGCAGGCGTTGACGCGACGACCGGACCACTCGGTCAAGGTTTAGCGCAGGCCGTCGGTATGGCCATGGCCGAGACCTCACTTGCGGCACTCTATCCGGAAGGAAAGAAACTTTTCGACCATTATACCTATGTTTTATCCGGTGACGGTGATCTAGAGGAAGGCATCTCCCAAGAAGCCATCTCTTTGGCAGGACATCAAAAGCTGAATAAACTCATTCTCTTTTACGATAGCAACGCCGTGACCCTCGACGGACCTTTATCTAACACGTTCTCTGAAAATGTCACGAAGCGTTTCGAAGCCAGCGGCTGGAACGTCCAGGAAGTGGCGGATGGCAACGACATCAAAGAAATCGATAAAGCCATCGTGAAAGCCAAAAAGAGCGAAGATAAACCTAATCTCATCATCGTCCATACGATTATCGGCTTTGGATCTGCCTATCAAGGCACCAGCAAAGTCCATGGCGCCCCGCTTGGCGAACCCGATGGAACCAACGCCAAAGCTTCTTATGGCTGGAACTTCCCTCCGTTTGAGATTCCTGCCGAGGTTTATGAGACCTTCAAGACTTCTATCCTCGCCCGTGGTTCAAGCGCTTTTGAAGATTGGTCCAAGACATTTGAAACTTACAAACTAGCCCACGCCGTTGAAGGCGATCGCCTTTCCAAGACTCTGACCAACGATGTCAGTTCATTTGTATATAGCGAATTGCCGGAGTTCGCCCCTGGTTTTAAAGATTCGACACGCAATACGTCCCAAGCCTTGCTGAATCTGTTAAACGGAACTGTCCCGAACCTTATTGGCGGCAGTGCCGACGTGGCCAAGTCCGTTATGACGACGATTGCACGCGAGACCGATTTTGCTCCCGGAAACCGTCAAGGCCGAAACATAAACTTTGGTATCCGCGAATTTGCGATGGCCAGTGCACAAAACGGTATGTTGCTCCATGGCGGGCTACGGACTTATGTTGGTTCTTTCCTTGTTTTTTCGGATTACATGAAATCGGCCATACGGACCGCAGCGTTATCTAAACTCCCGGCTATTTACTTATTAAGCCATGACACAGTCGCATTAGGCGAAGATGGCCCAACCCATCAACCGATTGAACATTTGGCGATGCTACGAAGCATTCCTAACGTGATGGTGCTCCGTCCTTGCGATGCCCGTGAAACAGCGGCAGCATGGAAATTAGGCTTACTGAGCCAAAAGACACCGACGGCAATCATCCTGTCTCGGCAATCCTTGCCCTTGCTCCCTGGCAGTACCTATGAAGGTGTCGCTCGCGGTGGGTACGTGATCAGTCCTGAAAAAGGAAAGCCACTAGCGGCAACCATTATTGCGACTGGTAGTGAAGTCTCCCTTGCCGTCAGTGCCCAAGAAGCTTTAGCAATTTCCGGAATCAATGTCCGGGTTGTCTCCCTACCTTCGTTCGAACTATTCGAAAAGAACGATGAAATCTACAAGCAGAGCGTCATGGGCGTCAGCTATGAGAAACGCTTAGCGGTGGAGATGTTGTCGACCTTTGGCTGGCACAAATACGCCAAGCACGTTATGGGAATCGATACCTTTGGTACCTCGGCTCCAGGAAACGACGCGATGAAAAAGTTTGGATTCGTTCCGGAAACGGTCATTGCCAAGATCAAAGAAATACTCTAACTGAAACTCAAAAAGATGCGTCCCACGAAATTGGGACGCTTTTTTTGTGAAAGCGATAAAAAAAGAACATAAAATTGAAAAACATGAGAATTTTATCTAATAAAAAGACGACTTTACAAAAAAGGCATACATTTTATAAGAAAAGAAGATAAAAACTTTAAAAAAAGTTCGTGAAATTCATTTGCTATCTTCCTAGGCCTTTACTATAATGAGTACGTAAAGAAGGTGGGTTTATGGCTGATTATGTCTACATTGAAAACTACACGCGGAATGGCGCGATGGGAATTTCTCATCTTGTCTTCTACCAGATTGCCGAAACTGCCACCAACGTCGTTACTGGCGCCTCTGTCAGTAAGTCGAAGAGCCGTATTTTTAACTTGCACCGTCCCATCAGCTGCAAAATTCGTAATGGACAGGTCAATGTCGATATTGCCGTTTCCATCTCGAAACAGGCAAATATCAATGAAGTTTGCCTCAAGATTCAGGAAGAAGTGGCCAACGCCTTGTCGTCCATGACTGAACTTGTCCCATTCAACATCAATATCAAAGTCGCAAATATCGAATAGGCTCGAAAGAGCTTATTTTCGAAAAGGGAACATTATGAAACAAAAAGAACCGACGCCGAAACGCGTCACGACGCCAGTCAGTTATGAAGTGGCTCACAATAGAGCCGTCCGTCAATACAAGAAAATGTCTATATTTATTCTTTGGGCTGGCGTGCTAAACGTCGTCTCAACAGTCATCGCTATTTTTCAGAATAGCACTGACTACTCGTTATGCTTTTCATTCAATAATGTCATTTTCTTAATTCTTGGCCAAAGTACCCCTCTATTAAAAATCATCATCGTCCTTATCGCTGTCGCCAGCGGTGCGCTATTCGCTGCCGTCGGGTATTTTGCTAGCTTAGGCCATAAGGCATTCCTTTTTACTGGGGCGATTGCCTACTTTTTGGATTTCGTCGTTCTCTTTATTTTTATCAACCCGTCCAATGACGGCTACCTGACTTCAATCCTAATCCACGCGATGCTGATGATCGCAATTATGTTCTCTCTATTCGCCTATTATTCCGTTCTTGCTATCGAGAAAAAGTATAACAAAGAATAATAGTATATAAACAATATACTGATACCGCCTTTTTATGTTAGAATACTAAACGCGAGGAGGGGTATTACATGGAAACATCGAGAAACAGTTTGCACGAAAAAGCGATGATCCTTATTTATGATGCCCTGACTTACCAAAACATGGGCTTGGACTATGATATCGAGACCATGACATCGGACTTATTAGAAATTCCATTTGCTGATGCCGACCTCTATCTTAAAGAAGTTGTCGTCAAAGCTTTGATTCACCAACCGGAAATCGTTGACGAACTTCAGTTGAGCATGAAGAAGTGGAAATTTGCCCGTTTGAACCGCGTCATGCAATCCATTCTTCTTTTAAGCGTTTCCCATTATCGTTACATAAAAGACGTCGATAAGGTCATCGTGATCGATATCGCAGTTAAGCTGAGCAAAAAATATCTGGATGACGGCGAACACAAGTTCGTGAACGCCATCTTGGATTCCATGCTATGAGCAAAGAAGCGCCCTTTTATACCGTATCCAGTTTAAACCGCTATCTCAAAGCCCTGATCGACTCAACGCCGACCCTTCATTCCGTGTCCATTAAAGGTGAGGTCTCAAACCTCAAAAAACATATATCTGGTCATTATTATTTCACCCTCAAGGACGAAGAGTCCCGCCTTTCGGCTGTCATGTTCGCAAAGGAAGCACTAAGACTTTCCTTTCCGGTAAAAGATGGTGACGAAGTCATCGTTTTTGGCTCGATTTCTGTCTATCCCGCCAACGGCAGTTATCAGGTTTACGTCCAAGAGATGTCGCTCTTTGGCGTTGGCAAGCAGTTGCTTGAACTTGAAAAGTTAAAAAAGAAATTAGCCGCGGAAGGACTTTTTGACGAAAGCCGAAAACGCGAGCTTAACATCTATCCGGAAGCAATCGGTATCGTCACAGCTAAAGGCAGCGCAGCCGCCAAAGACATGATGTTCAATATCCATCGCCGTTATCCATTATGCGAAGTTCTTGTTTTCCCCAGTTTAGTTCAAGGCGAGAACGCTCCCAAAGACCTAGTCAGAGCGCTGAAGTTAGCGCAGACCTATACGCTCGACACGATTATCATCGGTCGTGGCGGCGGTGCCAACGAAGACCTTTCAGCCTTCAATGACGAAGCTGTCGTCCGTGAAGTCGCAAGTAGCAAAATACCGGTAATTTCAGCGGTGGGACATGAAATTGACGTAACGTTATGTGATTTTGCTGCCGACAAACGCGCGAGTACTCCGACCGGTGCCGCCGAAATGGCAACCGCCGACCGTCGTGAAATTGAATCGACCCTCGATTCCAACCGCGAACGCCTTTACGCGAACATTCAAAGTCGTATTGAAAATATCCGAGAATCCGTAAAAAACATTAAATTTAGGCCTTTTTTCATCAATCCCGGCATCATGTATCATGAGAAAATCGTTGAACTGGGACACCTTAAAGGCAACCTCGTCCTGGCGATGGAAAACCGCCTGCAAGCCAGAAAACAACAAACTGCTCAACTCGCGGCCCATCTTGCTGCACTGGATCCTCGTTCCATTCTCAACCGCGGTTATAGCTATGTTACCGATGTAAACGGAAAAATCATCACCTCGATTGCTGAGGTAAGCCCTGCACAAGTAATGAAAACAGTGCTTAAAGATGGTACAATTACGAGTACCGTCTTAGAAAAGGAGAAACATCATGGAAAAAACAAAAATTAATTTCGAAGAAAAACTCTCCCGCCTTGATGTCATTGTGAAAACAATGGAGACCAAGACCCTTTCATTAGACGAAAGCATCGCCTTGTTTGATGAAGGCATTGCCATAATCAAACTTTTAGAAGGCGCATTGAGTGAAGCCGAATCGAAAGTAGCTGTCATCATCGGTAGTGACAAAGTCACTAACACGAAAGAATAGTTTTAATTTAGTATTTAAATAGTATAAAAAGAGAGCATTATGGCCACAACCAAGTTTGATGTCAAACATATTGAGAACCCTCGGTTCCTAAAAACCCTGAATAAGGATGAACTAGGTTCTTTAGCATCTGACATTCGCCAGGAAATCATCGAGGCGACCGCTCATTACGGCGGCCACCTTTCCAGTAACCTCGGCGTGGTGGAACTGACAATAGCGCTCCATCGTTCCTTTGATATCCAAAAGGATAAAATCCTTTTCGATGTCGGCCACCAGTGCTACACCCATAAAATTCTGACCGGTCGTGCCTTAAACAATCTCCGCGAGAAAAACGGTTTAAGTGGCTACCAGAAGCGGTCCGAGTCACCCTATGACAATTTTGAAGCCGGCCATTCATCAACATCGATCAGCACCGCCCAGGGCATGGCGCTCGCCAGAGACTTAAATGGCGAAAGTTTCGATATCGTCGCTGTCATTGGGGATGCCTCGATTTCTTCAGGTATGGCTTTTGAAGCTTTAAATAATATCGGGCAATCTAATAACAAAGTTATTATCGTCTTGAATGATAACGAAATGTCGATAGGGCAGCCTGTTGGCGCATTATCCCGTTTCCTTAAGAGAATCCGCTTCTCTCCGGGTTACCTAAAAAGCAAAGCTTCTTACAAACGCTTAATGTTTAAAACCCGATTTGGATATCATCTTTTTAAGATTTCTTCCAAACTTAAAGATAAACTCTTCAGCCATATTTCCCCGAGCAACTTATTTGAGCAGCTTGGTTTCGGCTATATCGGGCCAATCAATGGGCATAACCTCAAGGCACTGGACCGCGCATTTGCACAAGCGAAACGTAGCGGTAAATCAGTCATTGTTCACGTAAAGACCATCAAAGGCAAGGGTTATACCCTTGCCGAAAACGATAAGACTGGTTATTGGCACGGCGTCACGCCATTCGACATTAAGACTGGACTTCCTAAAGGAAACCATCCGAATCTCATCTCTTGGAGTCATTTATACAGCAACCTCCTCAGCGATGCGATGGAGCTCGATCCAACTACCTATCTCGTGACCCCGGCAACCGGAAAAGGTTCTGGACTTGAAGCGGTGTTCAAAGCTTATCCTTCACGCTGCCATGATGTCGGCATTGCCGAAGAACATGCAGTCACCATGGCAAGTGGATTAGCGCTGGCTGGGAAAAAGCCAATCGTCTCAATTTACTCAACGTTCCTGCAACGTGCTTTCGATCAATTCAGTCATGACATCGCCCGCCAAGACCTCGACTGCACCTTCTTAATTGATCGTGCCGGACTAGTTGGGCCAGATGGCGAAACCCATCAGGGCATCTACGATGAATCATTCCTAATCTCGACGCCCAACGTCACGGTTTGTATGGCATCGCGTGCGTGTGAAGGTCGGACTCTATTAACTGAATCTTTCAAGCACCATGGTCCTTTTGCTATCCGTTACCCGCGTGATTTCTTGCCGATCTCCGATAGTGACTGCCTCATTGACTTACCTTATGGAAAATGGAAATATGAACGTCATGAACAAGACCGAAAAGTCGTACTCATTACGCTCGGACCAATCGTGCCAAAGATTCTCACGGCCTTACAAGATGAGCCGATACCGGTCACCGTGGTGAACGCCCTCTACCAAAAGCCGTTTGACCTGGCGATGCTTCAAGAATTGACCGCATTCGAGAATATTATCATCCACGATGCCTACGCGACCCCTTTCGGCTTTGCTAACACCGTATCCGCCGCCTTGACAGAACTCAATTACCATGGACACGTCGTGACCATGGCCATCGAGGATACCTTCGTTAAGCAAGCAACCATTCAAGAGCAACTCGATGAGATGAAGGTTAACGTCCTTGATGTCATCACCAAGTTGAAAACATTCTACTAACGATAAATCGGCGGTTCTACCGCCTTTTTATTTGTCATGGTTAGCCCCCGTCTATATAATAGAAACTAGAGAAACAGGGGTGGTCGGTATGAGTCGGATTATCATGCATATCGATTTAAACGCCTTTTTCGCGACCGCTGAACAAATACGCGACCCGTCACTTGTTGGAAAACCGATGATCGTCGGTGGCATTGGCCGGCGTGGCATCGTCTCGACTGCATCTTATGAAGCTCGGGCATTTGGCATCCATTCCGCGATGCCTACCTATATGGCGAAGCGTCTTTGCCCAAGCGTCATCATCAAACACCCTGATTTTGAGCTCTACAGCCGCCTCTCACGCGAATTATTCGCTTTTGTGAGCCGATACTCGAAAATTGTCGAACCGGCCTCCATTGACGAATGCTATGCGGATTTGACGGATTCTCTGAAAGGCGTCAAAGATGTGGAACAATATTTCAAGGACTTGCAGATGTCCCTATTAAAAGAAACCCAACTTAAATGTTCAATTGGCGTTGGACCGACCAAATTTTTGGCAAAAATGGCCAGTGACATGAAAAAACCGATGGGAATCACGATTCTCCGGAGACGTGATTTGAAAGAGAAGCTCTATCCTTTACCTATAAAGGATATGTATGGCATTGGGAAGAAGACCTATCCCCGTTTAGAAGCCATCGGCGTCAAGACCATCGGAGATTTAGCCACGCGTGATGACATTGAGATTAAAAACCTCTTGGGAAAGTTCTATTATGTACTCAAGGACTGGGTCCTCGGATACGGAAGCGACGAAGTGACGGTGGAGCCCTCAGATCCCAAGTCCGTTGGGAACTCCAGCACCTTTATGACTGACACCGATGACTATGATGAGATCAAAAGCATGATTTCCGCACTCTCTCACGAGGTGAGTGAACGTGCAATCAGCGATAAGAAGAAGGGCAAGACGATTCAAATTGTTGTCAAGGATGCTGACTTTAAAGTGCATAATAGGTCCATTAGTTTCGATGAACCCATTAACGACTTCGATACCATCTTTGATCACGCCATGAAGCTCTTTGACCGCAATTATCAAGGTCAAAAGATTCGTCTAGTAGGGGTTACTTTACAAAATCTGCATGACCCTCGTGACATTGTTACTCAAATGTCCTTGTTCGATTACGAAAAGAATGAGGAAGAAAGCCGTACCAAACTACTGATTAACGAGCTGAATCGCAAACTGAAGAAACCTTTGCTGAGACGCGCCTCAGAAGCGGAAAATCATTAAATAGGCATTTATTAGTATAAAAATAGTAGAAAGAAAGTAATAAAATGGAAATTAAAGACGCAGTTGAGAGCTTCAAACAATATCTCCTTGTCGAAAAAGGATTAAGTCCTTTGACCGTAGCCGACTACGAAGAGGACTTGAAACTTTTTTTTGCCACCTTTGGTGATTCGAAGGTTACGACTGATGACCTTCTGGGCACAGATATTAAAGATTTTTTCATTAAACAGAGTTCGGAAGGACGTCAAACAACCACAATCATTCGACGTTTATCATCAACGCGGAACTTTTTCCTTTTTCTCCAACGTGAAGGTCTGTTTAAAGATAAGCTTCCAACACTTGAGGCGCCTAAAAAAGCCGCCTATCTACCCAGTTGTCTTTCCATCGAACAAGTTGAAGATTTACTAGATGCTCCCGACATGGAAAAGGACGATGGCATACGAGATCGCGCTATGCTTGAGGTAATGTATGCTTCGGGTTTGCGTGTCTCGGAATTGCTCTCTTTAACTCACGGGAAAGTCAACTTCGAAAAAGGTATTATCACCGTCACCGGGAAGGGTAACAAAATGCGCCGTGTCCCCGTGGGTGACTTTGCTCTTGAGTATCTTGATAAATATATCCATGATGTCAGGTCAAGAAACCCGGGAAAAAATGGCAAGTTTTTGTTCCTAAACAAGTACGGTAATGTTTTGTCTCGCCAATTCTTTTTTCTACGAGTCAAAGAATACGCTTTGAAAGCAGGAATCGAGCAGTCCGTCAGTCCACATACGCTGAGACATAGCTTCGCAACGCACCTATTAGAGAATGGAGCGGAACTCAGAGCGGTCCAAGAAATGCTCGGTCACGTGAATATCGCAACCACGCAAATTTATACCCATATTTCGACGAAACGGATCCTCAGCGCTTATGATTTGTATAGTAAACGTAAGTAACGTATAATTTGATTGATTTTAGGAGGTTTTATTTATGTTAAATAAATTCAATCGTATTTTCATTATTGTCATGGACTCAGTTGGTATCGGAGAAATGGCGGATGCAGCTCATTTCGGTGATGTTGGTACCAATACTTTTGTTCATACATCTCAAAAATGTGGTGGTTTGAAGATTCCTCACCTCAATGCTTTAGGTCTCCGTGACCTTGGCGAGGTCGTTGGAACAGAGTTTGTCAAACATCCACAGTCGTTCGTTACAAAGTTGAATGAATCCAGTAATGGAAAAGATACGATGACTGGCCACTGGGAAATGATGGGAATCCTCACAACCAAGCCATTTAAGACCTTTACAGATCATGGCTTTCCGCCTGAATTGATTAAAGAACTTGAAGAGAAAACTGGACACCAAATCATTGGAAATTATGCTAGTAGTGGAACCGAAATCTTGGTTGAACTCGGCGAACAACAAAAACGTGATAACTCCCTTATTGTCTATACTTCTGCCGATAGTGTCCTTCAAATCGCGGCACACGAATCAACGACTTCAGTCGCTGAATTATATCGCTGCTGCGAGATTGCCCGAGAGATTTGCATGAAGCCAGAATACTTGGTCGGAAGAATCATCGCCCGTCCTTTTATTGGCGACTCCGCAAAAACCTTCAAACGCACTCCGAATCGTCACGACTTGGCTCTTGCCCCGACAGGAATAACTGTCATGGACATTCTTAAAAATAACAAACTTGATGTCAGCTGCATCGGAAAAATCGGGGACATCTTTGATGGTGTCGGCGTAACGAAAACCCAGAAAACAATCAGCAATTTTGATGGCATGAATAAAACCATTCTCGAAGCTAAAACCCACGACTTCAAAGGGATTTGTTTTGTGAATCTAGTAGAATTTGATTCCGAATATGGCCATCGTCGTAACCCGATTGGCTATGGTCATGCGATCGAAGATTTTGACAAACAATTAGGGGACCTCATGCAGGTTGTCAAAGATGACGATCTAATTATGGTGACCGCTGATCATGGCAATGATCCAACGCATACCGGAACCGATCATACACGCGAAAAAGTACCATTAGTCATGTATAGCCGTTCATTCAAAAACGGTAAATTATTACCTGAAAGAAGCAGCTTTGCTGATATTGGAGCGACCGTATTAAAGAACTTCGATCTCAAACCAACTGCAAATCAAATTGGGAAACCGATTGATGAAATATTGAAGTAAAGAACAATGAACACTAACATTAAAAAAATCCTTGGTTTGCCTTTAGTGGCGCTCCTTATCACGTCCTGCGGTGTAACATCTTCAAGTTCATCTTCCTTTTCAAGCAGCAGTGAAAATACTGATTATGATTTTTCGATTATCTCACCGACAGGAGCTCCGACTGCCGCATTTTATCAGTTCGCTGCCTCAGATGATTTCACGACGAATTCGACTGCCACCAACGTAGCGGCACAGTTCGCGACGACCAATTATGATGTCATTGTTTTTGACTCACTCAAGGGGATCAATCAAATCACCAATGCCGATACCCCGTCTCCTTACAAATTGGCCCGCATCATTACCAAAGGTAATTATTATCTCGTCAGTATCGATAAACCAGAAGGTTCGGAACCGACAAGCACCGATTTAATAGTCAACTTTGGACAAAATGGAACCCCAGACACCATCTATAAAGCGCTGTATCCAGATCTCGTCGACAATACGGTTTATGTGACTAGCGTTTCGGATGCTTTGACAGTCCTTGTCAATGGTACCTATAACCAAGATGCTGTCGATTACGTCTTCATCGCGCAACCGGCGTTATACAATGCGATGAACAATACTTCGGCCGCGACTTATGGCAAAATTAAAATTGTCGCTGACATTCAGCAATCGTGGTTTGATTTAACCGGTCAAAACGGATTCCCGCAAGCGGGAGTGTTTGTCAGAAACGATGTCTATGCTGTTCATCCTATTGCCTTTAGTTATTTGCTAGACACCATCGATGAAGCCATTGAAACATCTATCGATGATCCTAATACGGTCGTGCATGCTTTGAATGATTACGGGACAACCACTGAGCAACTTGCCCGATTTGGTTTTAACTCGACGATGTTTGCTGGTGTACAAGCCGATGGAGCCAATGGTTTGGGTCTGACTGTCGGTGGGATCGATGTCAATGCGTATTACACCTCGGTCGGACTATCCGCTGTCTCAGAAGATGTCTTCCTCGATTTATATCTATAAGTGGGTGTCGGAGGAGAAAAAATGAAGTCATTAGGCGCTTTTTGGAAACAATACTACAAGGTAATCCTTGTGACTTTCGGTATTGTTTTTGTAGTGGCGCTTTGGTGGTTCTTATCCTGGATTGTCCAAACAGCACTGATTCCTTCACCTTTAGTTACTTTCGCCAACTTAGGCATCCTCTTATCCGAGTCTTCCACCTACGAAAACCTCTTCGGTTCGCTGGGACGCCTCGTAGTTGGCTTTAGCTTATCTTTTATCCTTGGTAGTCTCTTAGGAATTTTCGCTGGAGTCTATAAGAAAGTCCAGTATTTCCTCAAACCATTGATGATGACCATCCGGACGCTTCCAACGGCTGCCGTCATGCTTATTTTTCTAGCACTATTCCGTTTTTCCAATGCGCCGTATTACATCGTCTTCCTCGTCGTTTTCCCAATTTCTTATGAGTCAATGGTGACCGGCATCAATCACATCGATGAAGGCATAAAGGATTCATTGAAAATCGAAGGAGAGAAGAAACTTAAATCGATATTAAAAGTTCGGGTTCCCTTAACGGCGCCTTATGTTGTCCTTGGTATTTTCCAAAGTCTTGGACTTGGGATGAAGGTCGAGATCATGAGCGAAATCCTTGCTGGCGACGGACGAATGAATGGTATTGGGACGGCCATTAAGTTAGCTTACGACGCTCCAAAGTACGTAGACATGTATGGTTATGGCATCTTAGCCATCGTGCTCATTGCGCTGATTGAACTTGCTCTCTATTTTGCTAAAAAGTACGTCAGTAGTAGATAGTCCATCCAAATTATGATTCTAGGAAGCCCAGAAATTGGGCTTTTTTTGTTGTGGTGGGACAAAAAACTATCCTCGTCCCCTATTTTTATATTGAGGAAATGAAAAATGAATGATGAAACTTTTGATGACCGTGTCTATCGCCCAAAGTATGAGCAAAGCCCATATAGAATGAGAACTTATCAAAACCGTTATACCGTAATGAACAATTTGAAAGCCCAATTAGAATGGGTCAAAAGACAGATTGAGTATATTGCCATCGCCGAGAGTTACAAAGTATGTTACCGACTGAACCGTGGCGAAGTCTTCGAGTTTGACTGGGGAGTGAATGTCAACGCCGAATTCTCTTACCGACATTATGGTGTTGTCTTAAAAGACTCCGCTGAGAATAACCCTTTGGTTCTAGTCTGTCCTCTTAAGAGTTGCCGCGTTGGCGAAGGTTATCCGGGCGACGTTAATCTTGGTGTCATTCCGGAACTCGTAACAGAACGGGAGTCAATCGCGGTCATTGACCAAATACGGTCATTAGACAAATTACGCTTGAACGTTAACCCAATCATCAATGACCGGATGACAGCGAACGTCATCCTAAAATTGGCGGATTCACAGGTCGACAAGCTTATGATTGGTCTTAAACGTATGCTAGACAATGGGAAGACGGACTATAAATTATAGAAGAGCGCTAACTAATATTAGTAGTAATTTAGTAGGTTTATATCCTTATAGGTATGTGGAAAAGTCCCAACTAGATATGTGACAAAGCTTTATAGGCAAGAAACAACCAGTAAAATAACACCGATGATTAATGATTAATATACTTACTGGTTAACATAATAGATATTATGCGAAGTGGTATCTTTCTCGAAAATAGAATAGAGGCAGAGTCGTTTCTCACTCTTTCGAAGTTCATCACTTCTTCTCAGCACTTCTATTGGCATAAAGAAAAAAGCTCCCGTGAAGGGAGCCTAACGCTTACTTAAGAAGACGTTTCTTGATGAGCCCGCCGAGGTCAATTCGATCTCGTTGTTCGGGTGAGAAGACATGAACAATGATATGGTGAGCGTCGATTAAAACCCATCCGCAATCCTCGCGACCTTCGACGTGATGGACAGGAGCTTTTGCTTTTTCAAGCTCTTCTACGATACTTTCTTTGATTGTATTCAACTTTCGGATATTATCCGCAGTGGCCAAGATATAGGTTTCGGCTAAGGGAGTCAGGTCATGGACATCAATCGTGTCAACATCCACCGCTTTCTTTTCGTCTAATACTTTCAGAATGATTTTGAGAACGGGGTCTTTTTTCATTGCACTTCTCCTGTGTACATTTTCATGCATGCATTGGTTAATGGGTTATTGATAGATGACTTTTTGCCGAGCAAGAAAGCACGGTTGGCTTGTAGAACTTCGATAAATCCTTGTTCGTAGTTTTCGATACACGCTTTGATCAATTCGGTTGAATCGAAACCTCTGGTTGGTTCAATTTTATCGGCGGAATAGATTACCATTCCTAAGGGACTCATATTAGCCTTGCCGGTGGCATGGTAACGGATTGCTTCGATGATTTCAGGATCTTTGACAGCGAATTCACTCGCTGCGATGAGGCTACCTGAGAATTGATGATAGGCAAATTTTGGCAAGTCCTCGTTCTCATCAAAGTAGATTTCCTTAATTTTGGCTAGCATCGCCGCGTCATGGATATGTTCTTTTCCGATGTCATGAAGGAGCCCCGCTATAAAGGCTTTCTGAGGGCTTAGACCATTGTTTTCGGCGATAGAATAGGCAAGTTTAGCGACAGACACACTATGTTCAAGGCGCCGATTATTGATGAACGTATGTAGTTTCTTCATAAAATAAAGGTCTTGATCGACGATATAGCTGATGACTGGGTAAGGCGTATCGAGTGAACGAAGTTCACGGATGGCAGTACTTGAGACATCAAGCAAAGGACCATTGACCAACGTCATCTTATAATTCTCGACTATCTTTTGATCAAGCGGATAATCGGCTCTGCCATAAGCAATGACATGTGCAAGCGAAGCGATTTGGTCGCCATCTTTCCAATCAGGGAATTTGGCAACCTGGTCGAATCCGATCAAATAGTATAATTCAGCGGTTTTATAGGATTCGCAAAAATGCCTGATTGTATCGATGGTGTAATTGATTTCGCTTTCACTATCGACCTCAAAAAGAGAAATCGAAAAACCATTGATATTTTGTATGCCAAGACGGAGCATATCAAGACGTAAACGGACGTCGACGGCAGGAGATTTCCACCTCGGCCTTTTAGCCAATATGAAAACGACTTCATCAGCGCCGACTTGTTCTTTGGCCCGACGGGCCATTTCGATGTGACCAAAATGAATAGGATCAAATGTTCCACCGAAAAGAATGACCTTGCGCATGCTTAGTCCAACTCAATTTTCGGTTTAATGGGGTTCCGGCGAAAGAGAACGATGACTCGGCCGATGACTTGAATCACTTCGGCGTGAAGGTTGCTGGCGAGATCAAGAGCAACCGCCATGAGCGGCGCATCCACCGCTTTCAAGACTTGAATTTTGATGAGCTCATGCGCTAAAAGAGCTTTATCTAGCATCTCGAGTGCAGGTTTGGAAAGTTCTTTCTTGCCAATTTGATACATTGGCTTTAAGATGTTCGAACGTCCCTTCAATAAGTTTTTCTGTTTATTTGTTAACATAGTTTCCTCCTATATTTTAGCGGGTTCAGTGTAGATACGAACGCCTTTTGGCGCCAACACGCGTAGCACTTGTCCATGACTCTTAAATGTCATCCACCCAAGACCGGTAATGCCGACGTCGACGCGTTTATCGTCTTTAATGATGACTTCAAAGGCTTCAAGATCTTTGATGCTTTGCACGATTTTACTCACCGGTTTAACTGTTTTCACTTTGATGAGCGATTCCAGTGTGTGGTCAGCGCGCTCAATCTTTGAACGAGTGACAGCAACGGGGTTCGCAAGGTAGAGACTGAAACCGGTTCGCGGACCTTTGACGAAGTCGAAACGGGCAATGCCACCAATGATAAGGCTTTGGCCAGCGTTCAATTGGAACGTCCTAGGCTTGACCTCGATTTTGGGAGTAATAATCTTGAGTACTTCCTTTTCGACTTTGAAAATCAAGGAGTTATCGACGCTGATCCCAGGAGTGTCGTAAAGAACGGTCGAGTCATCGAGAGGAATGTTGATGACGCGAAGCGTCGTTCCCGGATAAGGACTTGTCGTAATCAAATTAGTGGTCTTATTGGAATAGTTTTTCAAAAAGCCATTAACAATCGATGATTTTCCGCTTGAGGCAGCGCCGATGACATAGACATTCTTGCCTTTACGGTATTTTTCGATCTTCTCTTTGAGCTCATCCATGTTGTAATTCTTGATGGGGCTCGTGATGACGATATCACTGACGATTAAGCCAGCGTCTTTAGCGCGGTTAAGGACATAATCGCTTAATTTCTTATCGCTGATTTCACGTGGCAATAGGTCCCGTTTATTGGCGACGACCAAGACGGCCATGCCTTTGATTTCGTTATTGATGGTTTTCACAAATGAAGACTCGAATGAGAAGAGGTCAAATACATAGACAATGAGTGCCTTTTCTTTCTTTGCTTCCGAAAGGATATGCAGGAAATCGGCATCGACGGTTGGCTCTTTCAGGGGGTCTTCGACACCATAGTGTTGAAGTTTAAAGCATCGCTGGCAGAGCACCACTTCGTGTTTCTCGAGTTGGATTTCCGGGACATACCCAGGAAGCTTTTCATCGAGTGATTGAAGAATGATTCCACAACCGTAGCAGCGACGGATTCTTTTAAGTTCAGTCATTTTTGCTCACCCACTCTTTTAAGAGTCCTTTCTTTTTTAAGTAACGACGTATCGGGCGGTCCAAGAGACGATTGAAATGCGTCGTCCATTGGTCTTCTTCGACAATTTTTTCTGTAAGCAAGACGCGTATTCCGGCTCTTTTTGCGCACAACACATCTGTAATTAGTTGATCCCCGACCAGCATCGTTTCTTCTGGCAGGTAATTCTTTTCTTTGAGAAGACGTCTCACTTTATAGGCGAATGGTTTCCGGGTCGAATGCAGGCACTCCACGCCGAGAGCGTTCGCATAAGCGGTCACTCTGGGTCCGTGATTGTTCGAAATAATGAAAATTTTAATTCCGGATGCGATTAAGTTTTCTTTGAGAGCAAGTGCTCTGGGGGAAGGACTGAATAATCTGTAGGAATCGAGCGTATTATCAAGATCAATCAAGACATTTTTAACGCCGATAGAGTGGTAAAGCTCGACTTTGACATCATAAACGCTCGGTGCGTGATAATCGGGAATGAATCTTTTGAACATGAGTTACCCTCTATTTCTATTGTAAAAGAATCAAGCATCTTTTTCTAGATATAAACTCGTTTATATAAGATGGGCTAACATTGTTAGCGCTTCTCTCTTACATTGTACCAGTAGTTACTATGAAATAACGGGAAAACGATATAGAAACAAAAACGGCACTTGCGTGCCATTCTGTTTTACTTAACATCAAGGTCATCGAAGATGGAGATTTGTTCGTAACCGCTATTCTCCTGATCGTCTTTAGGCGTTGGGATTTTCGGGGTTTCGATTTTGACCGGAGGTGTGTAAGCTTTGGTGTTCTCATCGACCTTTCCGATTATATCGGTATAGACGCCGACAACACGAAGACCCGTGGCTAAGGCAATATTCTTTTTGGCATATTTGTCAATCGGTGTCGGCTTGAAATCATCGACGGTAATTGAGCTTGGCTGATTATCGCTCTTTAAGAAGTTTATGGTCACTTTTTCGGCTTTCTTATCGAGTTTGGCGGCATAGACCAACTCATGACGGTCTGATTTGAATGATTTGTAGACGTACTGGACTTTACCGAGACGCGCGGTCTTGCTGACATAGGCACTATCGAAGACCCGGAGGTTTCCGCAGTCAGTTAAGGCAATGATCTTGCCGCGTTCAGTTGGCTCATAAGCCAGTAAAGCCACGGCTTCATCGGTCGATTCCATTCTGGCAATGGCTTTCACGCCACTAGATTTGATACCAGTTAAAGTGATTTCATTTTCGTTGAATAAGGTGGCATCACCTTCTAATGTCATGACAAGCAGGTCGCTATCACCCGAAGTCAAAGCGACATCGGCGACGGTATCATCAGCAAAGAGACGCATGCAGCTGATTGGTTTGCTATAGCGCTGGACCATAAACTCAGCAAGCGAGGTCCGCTTGATTTGACCTTTTTTGCTCAAGATGGCGACATTGATATCACTGCGGAATGTGACCACCACCGCGGCTTTAATGATTTTTTCTTCAGAAGTAAGGCTCACCAAGTAGTTTACATGCTTGCCTTCTTCTTTCCATTTCCCATCGATGATTTCATGAACTGGTATGAATAAGTAATTACCGAGATTGGTAAACGCCAAGAGGTAATCGGCGGTATTGGCCTGCATAAAACCGACGAGCACGTCATCGGATTTTAAGCCCGGAAGCGCACCATCACTGCTCTTATAGCTCTTCAATGAAGAACGTTTGACGTAGCCATCACGCGTGATGACCACCATCGAGTCTTCCTTAACGATTAAGTCACGTTTGTCAATCTGGACAGTCTCAACCTTTTCTTCGATTGAGGTTTTCCGAGGGGTTCCGTATTTAGCGGCAATCAATTTTAAATCGCCAATAATGACTTTATCTAGTTTCTTGCGATCAGAAAGGATACCCTCGAGTTCGGAAATCTTTCTTTCGAGATCTCTCATTTCGTTGGTAAGTATGGTCACGTCGGTATTGGTTAATTTGTAAAGTTGGAGAACGACGATGGCTTCAGCTTGTTCTTCGCTAAAACCAAACTTGGCAATGAGATTTTTCTTCGCATCAGACTTATCTTTGCTGGCGCGGATCGTCGCAACCACGACATCCAGCATGGAGATGGCTTTGATGAGGCCTTCAACGATATGGATGCGAGCACGGGCTTTGGCCAAATCATAAGTGCTTCTCCGCGAGATGACCGCCACTTGATGGTCAATATAGGCATCGACGAATTGAAGCAGGTTCAATGTCCGTGGGTGACCATTGCAAATAGCAACCATGTTGGCGTTAAATGCAGTCCTTAACTCGGTTTTATTCATTAAGTATGACAAAATAATCTCTGGGTTGGCTTCCTTTTTGAGGTCAATCGCGATCCGTAAACCTTCATGGTCACTCTCATCGCGGACTTCTTGGATGCCATCGATGGTTTTATTGTGACGGATTAAATCAATGTCACGGACGAGCTTGCTTTTGATGACACCAAAAGGAATCTCGGTGACGATAATTTGCGTTAGTTCATTTTCAGTGACAATCTTGGTCCGTGAGATCATATCGACGCGCCCACGTCCGGTTTCATAGATGGCTTTCATGCCTTCGCCGGAGGAAATGATGCCTCCGGTAGGGAAATCCGGGCCTTTGACAAATTGTAATAAATCATCAATGGTCACATGCGAGTGATTGATACGGTAAAGAATTGCCTCGGTCACTTCAACAAGGTTATGTGGCGGGATATTGGTGGCTAAAGCTACCGCGATACCTTGGGTTCCGTTAACAAGCAGGTTTGGAAAACGCGCTGGTAAAACGGTCGGCTCAAAGTTCGTGTCGTCGAACGTAAGCTGCATGTCAACGGTATCTTTTTCGATATCGCGAATAAGTTCTTCGCTAACTTCGGCAAGTCGCGCTTCCGTGTATCGGTGCGCCGCCGGAGAGTCGCCATCGATCGAACCGTTATTGCCTTGGAAGTCGATGAGCGGCAAGCGGAATTTCCACTCCTGCGACATATGAGCCAATGCTTCATAAATCGAAGAGTCTCCGTGTGGGTGAAAATGACCCATGACTGAGCCTACTGTCGTTGCACATTTACGAGTCGGTTTCTTAAAGACGTTGCCGTCTACATACATGGCATAAATAATGCGTCTCTGGACAGGTTTTAATCCATCGCGGACATCCGGAATAGCACGATCTTGAATGACATATTTGGCATAGGTGGCATAGCGATCGCCCATGACATCCTCAAGTGGGCTAATAATGATTTTTTCCTCGAACGCCTTGGGCGTTACGATTGGTTTTTTAGCCATTATTTAACCTCCTTGATGAAAGTATCGGCATAGTTGAAGTCGACGTTTTCTTCGACCCATTTTTTGCGGATGGTCGTGTCTTTCCCCATGAGTACAGTGATGCGCTGCTCAACGACCAAAGGGTCTTCAATATTGACACGAATTAAAGTCCGGGACTGCGGACTCATCGTCGTTTCTTTGAGTTGTTCGGAACTCATTTCGCCAAGACCTTTATAGCGGTTAATGAGATAGGCGCTGCCAATCTTGTTTTTGGCCTCTTCAAGGGTTTTGTCATCCCAAGCGTAAAAGAATTTTCGGTGATCGTTTTCTTTCATGACCCGGTATAACGGCGGAACGGCAATATAGATGCATCCGTGGGTGATTAATGCCCGCATAAAATGGTAAAAGAACGTTAAAAGAAGCGTTTGGATATGAGCGCCATCGGTATCAGCATCCGTCATGATGATAATCTTGCCATAATGCGATTCACTGATGTCGAAGTTCTGGCCAACGCCAGCGCCGATCGTATCAACAAGGGTCGCGAACTCGACGTTCTTCAACATTTGTTCGATAGTAATTGAGTCAGTATTTAATGGTTTTCCGCGAAGAGGCAGAATGGCCTGGTGCAAGCGATCACGCCCGCTTTTGGCTGTGCCACCGGCCGAATCGCCTTCAACGATGAAGAGTTCATTGTTCTTGAAATCCTTGCTTTGGGCTGGGGTTAACTTGTCGCTTAAAATCGTGTCAGAACGTTTTTTGTTGGACGTCCGGGCATCATCTTTGGCTTTGCGCGCAGCCACGCGAGCGTTCTGGCTATCAACGCATTTCTTGATTAAACTCAAAGCAAAATCTTTGTTTTCGGCTAGGTAATAGGTTAGCTTCGAATAGAAGAAATTTTGAACGGCAGTCGTCGCTTCCGGTGTCCCCAACTTGCCTTTGGTCTGTCCTTCAAACTCAAGTTTAGATTCTGGAATCTTTAAACTTAAAATGGCAGTCAATCCTTCACGAATGTCTGAACCTTCAAGATTATTCTTCCCTTTTACCAAATTATTATTATTGGCAAAATCGTTGACGGCACGCGTGATTGCGGCTCTAAAACCGGTCTCGTGGGTACCGCCATCTTTCGTCCGGACGTTGTTTACGTAGGAAAGTATGTTCTCGTTGTAATCTAGAGAACAGTACTGAAAGGCAATTTCAATCTTGATATCGCTGGTAACATCGTCAAAATCAATAATTGGCGAGAGCGGTTCTTTATTTTGGTTGAGTACGCCGATATATTCGGTCAGGCCATTTTCGTAATAAAATTCTTGAGACAAGTTTGACCGTTCGTCATTAAGGACGAAGCGGACCTTCTTCATCAGGAAGGCGGATTCTTGAAGATGGTTATAGATGGTATCCCACTTGAAATCGACTGTCGTGAAAACTTTTGGGTCAGGTTTGAAACGAACCGTTGATCCATGTTTATTTGATTTCCCAAGAATCTCTAACGGGACGACGGTATGGCCACCGTTAGCAAATTTTATATGACTGACGACGCCATCACGATAAACCGTGACATCGAGCCACTCACTTAAGGCATTTGTCACAGAAGCGCCAACGCCGTGAAGTCCGGCGCTGCTCGTGTATGCTTTATCAGAAAATTTACCACCGCTATGAAGCGTGGTAAAAATAAGTTCAACTGCAGGTATTTTTGCTGTTTTATGCATGCCGGTCGGAATTCCGCGGCCTTCGTCTTGAACAGATAGTGAACCATCCGAATGGATGGTTACGGTAATCAGTGTACCGAACCCTGAGAGTGCTTCATCGACAGCGTTATCGACAACTTCCCATACGAGGTGATGGAGACCCGTACCATTGGTTGAACCAATATACATCGCAGGGCGTTTGCGGACACCTTCAAGACCCTCAAGCACGTCGATGTCGTCTTCATTATAAGTGTGCTGTTTCAAATCGACGGGCATGGTGGTCACCTCATTTCGTCTTTACAATTCTCATATTATATCAAACAAATCTTTAAATGCCTAATAAAATATTGTATAATCAAGCACACAAACAAGGAGGAATACCAGTGGAAATTTTTCTCAAAATCTGCGTATTATTCTTAGGACTTCTCATTGGTTATTTCTTTGGGTCAATCCCCAATGCCGTCATCATCGGGAAGGTCTTTTTCAAGAAAGACATTCGTGAGTATGGCTCCCATAATGCCGGCGGAACGAACGCTGGCCGGGTGCTTGGCAAGAAGGCCGGCGTCGCGGTCATGATCCTCGATGTTTTAAAGACGACTTTACCCATTTGGGGTGTTTTTGCACTCGTCAGTTTTACAGTTCTAAGCAACTACGCCTGGACCCCATGGACATACTACCTTGCCGCTGTCGGCGCGATGGTCGGACACTGCTTCCCAATTTTCGCTCATTTCAGAGGGGGAAAAGCAGTCTCCAGTTTTGCTGGTTTTGTGATCGCCACCAACTGGATTCTGGCTATCATCGGAATCGTCATGATGCTCTTCGTTTTGAAGATTAAAAAGCATGTCAGTCTGGGTTCTATTGTGAGTAGCGCGATCGTCACAATTTTATCCGTGTTTTTGATCCTTCCTTTATTGTCGCGTATTGGCATGTGGCCTGGCATGGAAAGTGGCGTAATTTATACTGGATTTTTGATTGTCGAAACCTTCTACCTTTATGACCGTCACCATGAGAACATAAAACGGCTTCTTGACCATCAAGAACGCCGTATCACCTGGATGAACTAAAAAGGCCATTTAGTAATAATATAGTTAGTATTTAGTAGTATAGATAAATCTAAGAAACCGCCATTTTGTTTCGATGAATAGGCGGTTTTATTTTTACATTTTTTCCATTTTCTCGTTGTGATCACTTCGACCACCACTTGGTCTCATCGTGATGCAAAGCGTAAAAATTCACAAAGAAAAATGATGCCGTTTCCAGCACCATTTTTAGTCGTTTTTGGATTGAATTACATCCCTTTTTTGACGTTCGACATGACGGCTCTGATTTGGGCTTCGCTGGGCTTGCGTCCCATCGATGTAAACATGGCTCGAATCATCTTCTCGTTTATAGGTGGATTTTTCGCCAATTCACGTTTGAAAAACCAACGGGCGATGAAGAAGCCGGCAACGCCTCCGCCGACAAGACCGAGAGTCAAATACAGGATTGTGGTTCCCCACTCAAATACTAAAGTAATTAACATGCTATCTCACCTCGTGTGTATTGTATCGTATTTCAGAATGCAATTCAACAATCATGGCAAATAAAAAAAGACCCTTGCGGGCCTTTGATTTTTTGACTAAGCTCTTCCGTCGTATTTTCCGTTATCGGTACGAACGAGGATAAGCTCACCTTCGTTAATGAATAACGGGACACGAACCTTGAGGCCGGTTTCGAGAACGGCATCCTTGGAAGCACTGTTGATAGTGTCGCCGCGAATCGCCGGTTCACACTCAACGATCTTAAGCGCGACTTTCGCCGGGAGGTTGACACCGAGGACTTCGCCATCATAGGTAACGAATTCAACCGTGGAGTCGCCTTTGAAAAATTTTGCTTCCCATTCAAGGCGTTCTTTGGCGATTTCGATTTGTTCAAATGAGGATTGATCCATAAAAACGAGCATATAGCCAGAATCATAAAGATACTGCATCTGCTTTTTTTCAAGATGGATCGGTTCAATATTGGTTCCGCCGAGGAAGCTCATTTCGGTAACGGCTCCGTTACGGACATTTTTAACTTTGAGTTTAACAACCATTTTTCTCATCGCGGTTTTGTTAAGCGCGACATCAACAACGCTGTAAATCGCGTTATCGACTGTGAAATAGTTGCCTGGTCTTAATTCTGTGACGTTCATAATATAATCTCCCTTTTTAGCCTTTACTATTGTACATACAATAGTGGAAATAATCAAATAAATAGTGTTTTTTAGGTTTTTTGAGCCTTATTGATGAAAATAACGGTTATAACTTAACTCTCGTTCAATCGTGGTTTGATGACCATGGCCCGGGTAAACGATCAGCATAGGAGACAGGACTCTTAATTTCTTGAGACTTGGTTCCACCGTTTTTTCGCTGCTTCCAGGCAAGTCCGTGCGCCCAATGTCGCCGCGGAATAAAGTGTCGCCTGTAAAAATAGCGTTCAAACTCGTAAAGAGATAACAAACGCTTCCCTGGGTGTGGAATGGTGTATGGATAGCTCTTATTTTAAGACCAAGGAGCGAAAATTCGTAGTCTCCGCCGAAGGTGATAGGCTGAATAGCGGATTTTATTGGCGTATCGCTCTTATAGGACCCGTTGAGCCGTGGCGTCGACAGAAACTCAACGTCACCTTCGTGGATGTATACGGGGCATTTAAAGGCTTTAACGACACGGTCGACACCGCTGATATGATCATAATGACCATGTGTCAGTAAAACGGCGGTCACGCCGGAATAATTTTCGTTAAGCAGGTTCACCAAAGAATCGGAATCGAGGCCGGGGTCAATCACGAGGACCTCCCCACCCTTAGTGCCAATGAGATAGGTATTCGCTGAGAATTGCCGGTAGACAATTGGGGTTATTTCCATAAATCACAAAAAAATAAGGGGAGCACCCTTATTTCTTTTCTTTGTGTGGGGTCATTTTGCCGCAACGGGGGCAGAACTTATTCAGTTCGAGCCGGTCCGGATGCGAACGTTTATTTCTGGTGCTGATGTAATTCTCTTCGCCACACACCGTGCACTTTAACATTAGATTATCACGCATGACTAACACCTCCGATTCGGTTTTGCGTGCTTATTTTATCACGAATATATTTATATATCTAGTCCATTATGAGTTTTATTTAGGGGAATCGTTCAATATGTCTAGGATTCGTTCTTAATGATATAATAAAACACGGTGATAACATGATAAATCGTCTACAAACACGAAAAGTCCAGGTCGGTCCACTCCAATTGGGCGGGCAAAACCGTGTCCTGATCCAGTCGATGTGCAACATCAAGACCAGCAAAGTCGCTGAGGTCGTCAAGCAAATCAATGAGCTTGCGGATTTAGGCGCTGACTTGATGCGCGTGTCGGTCATGGATGATGCGGATGCCCTGGCCATCAAAGAAATCAAAAAGCAAATCCGGATACCGCTAATCGCGGATGTCCATTTTGACTATCGTCTTGCGCTGCTTGCCATCGAAAACGGCATCGATAAAATACGGATTAATCCTGGAAATATCGGATCAGTCGAAAAAATATCCGCTGTCGTTTCAGCATGCAAAGCTCATCACATTCCCATCCGCATCGGCGTCAACTCCGGTTCTCTTGATAAATCCGTCCATAACTATGATGCGCATTACACCGCCGCCAAACTCGTGGCCTCTGCCCAAAAACATGTCAAAATCCTTGAAGACCTCGATTTCCATGACATCGTCATTTCCCTCAAGGGAAGCGACGTCCTCGAAACCATTGCCGCCTACCGCATCGCTGCGGAAACCTTTCCTTATCCCCTCCATCTCGGCATCACCGAAGCTGGGACGAAAGAGATTGGCATCATCCGCTCAGTGGCCGGTTTGGCTCCG
>Ga0079306_1000201_pt1 | contig 67453 bp, 68 predicted proteins | sample Methanotroph_Enr_FD_79181 | JGI IMG/M metagenome (GOLD analysis project Ga0079306, IMG submission 79181) | Enriched soil microbial communities from Old Woman Creek wetland in Ohio, USA - Methanotroph_Enrichment_5 | ecosystem: Environmental > Terrestrial > Soil > Wetlands | place: USA: Ohio... | reverse complement strand
GCTGGTTAGCTACGTTCGGTCGGGATAACCGCTGAAAGCATCTAAGCGGGAAGCCCATCCCAAGATGAGATCTCCCACTGGGTTAACCAGGTAAGGGCCCTCGTAGACTACGAGGTTGATAGGTCACAGGTGTACGCACAGCAATGTGTTCAGCCGAGTGATACTAATCGCCCGAGGTCTTGATCTTCTATTCGTCGCGCGTTCAATCGCTATGCAGCTCTCAGGGTGCGGATTCCGCGCTCTCGAGTGTTGACAACTTCATATCGCACCGACGTGCGATATCCATTGCGGATGAAGCCGTCGGATGTGCTCAGTGGCTTTGGCGAGGGAGGTACACCCGATCCCATTCCGAACTCGGAAGTTAAGCCCCTCAGCGCCGATGGTACTGCGGCATGCGCCGTGGGAGAGTAGGACGTCGCTGAGCACATCCGACGGCTTCATCGCTTTTCCGGCCCGCCCTGTGGCGGGCCGTCGCGTAACTTGACCAGACAGGTAGGGATTGGTACGCTACCTGCTTGTAGTCACTCATACCGGGCCGCGTCCTGGCGCCCGGCGATACACGGAGGACGTAGATCATGACGAACGAGCAGGTTCAGGCGGTACTCGACAAGATCCGGCCGGCGCTGCAGGCCGACGGCGGCGACGTCGAGCTCGTGGCTGTTGAGGATGGCGTCGTGAAGGTCGCGCTCCAGGGCGCGTGCCGCGGTTGCCCGATGTCTCAGCTCACCCTCGCGAACGGTGTCGAGCGCGTGCTGAAGCAGGAGCTCCCGGAGGTCGTCCGCGTCGAGCCTGTGTAGGTCTCGCGCTCGTCGGCGTGAGGCCGGCATTCGCGTCGCAGCATTCGAGCGTCCCGCGCTTTGGCGCGGGACGCTCGTTGCGTGTCAAGGGTCGTGCGTCGGTTCGATCCTGCCGTTCGGAGTGCATCCGGAGCCGCTTGGCTTCTGCGCGTTGACGCACTATATATCGCGGTCCTAGTATCGGTGAGCGCTAGATATTGTGCGCGCACGCGGACTGGCCATGGGGCGGGTCGCGGCGACGGACCGCGCAGGGGAACGCGCCCTTTCTTTTCGAACCACGCTCGAGGGAGGACCATCCATCATGGCCAAGGCCGGTAAGACCACGATGTACTCGCGGGTGATCGACGAGACGCTTGCTCCCAACTCGCTCAAGGTGCTGCAGAAGCGCTACCTGAAGCGGGACGAGAGCGGAACGCCTGTGGAGAAGCCGTCGGACATGTTCATCCGCGTGGCGGAGAACATCGCCCAGGCGGAGCGTCTGCATGGCGCCGACGACGCTGCGGTGGCTGAGGTCGCCCGCGACTTCTACGACCTCATGACTTCCCTCGACTTCCTCCCGAACTCCCCGACGCTGATGAACGCCGGTCGCGAGCTCCAGCAGCTGTCGGCGTGCTTCGTGCTGCCTGTCGGCGACTCGATGGAGTCGATCTTCGAGGCGGTCCGCGACACGGCGATCATCCACAAGTCGGGCGGCGGCACGGGCTTCTCGTTCTCCCGCCTGCGTCCGACCGGCGATCAGGTTCGCTCCACCCAGGGCGTTTCGAGCGGTCCTGTCTCGTTCATGCGCGTATTCAACCAGGCGACCGAGGCCGTGAAGCAAGGCGGGACGCGGCGCGGCGCGAACATGGGTGTGCTGCGGATCGACCATCCCGACATCTTGGAGTTCATCAGGTGCAAGGAAGACGGTGACTTCGCCAACTTCAACATCTCGGTCGCTCTGACCGAGGCGTTCATGGACGCGGTCGAGGCCGGCACGTCCTACGACCTCAAGAACCCGCGCGACGGCAAGCCATGCGGCCAACTGGACGCGCGTGAGGTCTACGACCTCATCGTCCAGATGGCGTGGGCGACCGGCGACCCCGGCATCATCTTCATCGACCGCATGAATCGCGACAATCCGACCCCTGCGCTCGGTGAGATCGAGTCCACGAACCCGTGCGGCGAGCAGCCGCTGCTGCCGTACGAGGCGTGCAACCTCGGCTCTGTGAACCTGTCGCGCATGCTCACCACTCGTGACGACGGACGCCAGGACGTTGACTGGGACCGCCTGGCTGACATCGTGCACCGTGGCGTGCGCTTCCTCGACGACGTCATCGACGTGAACCAGTACCCGCTGCCGAAGATCGCCGAGCTCGTTCACGGCAACCGCAAGATCGGTCTCGGCGTCATGGGCTGGTCGGACATGCTGATCAAGCTCGGCCTCGGCTATGACTCCGAAGAGGCCGTCGCGCTGGGCGAGAAGGTCATGGGCTTCATCGACGCAGAGGGCAAGTCGGCGTCCCGCAAGCTCGCAGAGCAGCGCGGCTCGTTCCCGAACTTCAAGGGTTCGATCTACGACACTCCCGAGGGCAGCCCGATCCGCAACGCGACGGTCACCACCATCGCCCCGACCGGCACGCTCTCGATCATCGCCAACTGCAGCAGCGGTATCGAGCCGCTGTTCGCGGTGAGCTACGTGCGCACGGTCATGGACAACGACCGCCTCGTCGAGGTGAACCCGATCTTCGAGGACATGGCGCTGAAGCGCGGCTTCTACAGCCGCGAACTCATGGCGCGCATCGCCGACCACGGCACGGTGCACGACATCGATGAGGTCCCGGAGGACATCCGTCGCGTGTTCGTGACGGCGCACGACATCCAGCCGGTCTGGCACGTCCGCATGCAGGCCGCGTTCCAGAAGTACACCGACAACGCGGTGTCCAAGACCGTCAACTTCGGCAGCGACGCGACGCCGGACGATGTTCGCGAGGTCTACGACCTCGCCAACGAGCTCGGGGTCAAGGGCGTCACGATCTATCGCGACGGCAGCAAGGAGAACCAGGTCCTCTCCACCGGGAAGACCGGCAAGAAGGCTGTCGAGGAGCCCGAGCTTCGCCACGGGGAGATCGAGCCGCGCCCGCGTCCGACCGTTACCATCGGCCGCACCGAGAAGATCAAGACCGGCTGCGGCAATCTCTACGTGACGATCAACGCCGACGAGCATGGACTGTGCGAGGTCTTCACCTCGATGGGCAAGGCCGGCGGTTGTGCGGCAAGCCAGTCCGAGGCGCTGTCTCGCATGATCTCGATGTCCCTGCGCGCCGGCGTCGATGCCGAAACCGTCGTGCGTCAGCTGCGCGGCATCCGTTGCCCGTCCCCGATGTGGGCCGAGGGCGGCAAGGTGCTTTCCTGCGCCGACGCCGTGGGCATCGCGCTCGAGCACTTCATCGCGTGGCAGGAGACCGGCGAGATGCCGACCGCCGTGGCCAAGCACATGGACACGCTGGACAACCTGGCCGGCGCGTGTCCCGAATGCGGTAGCGCGCTCGAGCACGAGAGCGGCTGCGCGGTCTGCCGCTCGTGCGGCTACTCGAAGTGCGCGTAAGGGACTGATACGGCGCATAGCGGCGGGGCGGGCCGGGGCGATCCCGGTCCGCCCCGCTTGAGTTCTTTCGCGAACCACTCACGAAGGAGACGACGATGGTCCTCTCGGACCGCACCATCCGCGAGCAGATCGCATCGGGCCGCATCCGGATCGAACCGCTGGACGATCGCGACATTCAGCCCTCGAGCGTGGACCTGCACCTCGCGTCGAAGTTCCAGGTGTTCCGAAGCTCCCGCTATCCCTACATCGACCCGACGATGGATCAGGTCGGGCTGATGGACCTGGTCGAGGCTTCGACCGAAGAGCCCTTCGTGCTGCATCCGGGCGAGTTCGTGCTCGGTGCGACGGTGGAGCGGCTGACCATCCCGACCGACATCGTCGCGCGCCTCGAGGGGAAGAGCTCGCTCGGCCGTCTCGGCCTGCTCATCCATTCGACTGCCGGCTACATCGATCCGGGCTGGGAGGGCACCATCACGCTCGAGCTCTCGAACGTGGCCAACCTGCCAATCGTGCTCACGCCCGGCATGCCGATAGGACAGGTCTCGTTCATGCTCATGACGACGCCGGTCGATCATCCGTACGGCTCACCGGAGTTGCGGAGCCGCTACCAGGGGCAGAGCGATCCCACCCCGAGCAGGGGACACCTCGGCTGAGCCGCTCCGATCGGCGCGATCACCCCACGCCGAAGACGGCGCCCGATCGGGCGCCGTCTGTGCGTTTCCGTGGGTATGCGGGAACTACAGGCCTTCGGTGATCCAGCTCACGAGAGCGGTCGGCGTCAATCCGGCGAAGTACTTGCCGACGGGCGATTCCATGATGGGCAACCAGCGCAGCCGGCGCGCGATGTCCGAACGGACGGGCGCCATCTCAGCCTCGAAGGCTGCGAGCGCGGTGCCGGCGGAGTGGGCCGCGAGTGCGCGTCCCGCGGCGATGCCCGATCGCACGGCGTAGCTGATGCCCTCTCCGGATGTCGGCGACATGAAGCCGCCCGCTTCGCCGACGAGCAGCACCCGCCCGCTGCCCGGGAAGACGTCGTCCTTCGAGCGCAGGTACAGTGCCGCGCACGCCTCGCGCTTCACGCTCTCGCCCAGCTGAGGCATGGCGGCGCGGAGCGTGTCGAGGACGAGGTCCTGCTTCTCCCAAGGGCGCTTGGTGCGCGGGTAGAAGACCGATCCGACGATAGCCCGGTCGCCCTTCGGGACAACGTAGGCGTAGCCGAACTCGTCGCCGACGCTGCGCATGTAGACGCAGTCGAAGTAGGCGGGGATCTCACCGGAGAGCTCGACGTAGTCCTGCAGCGTCACGTAGGTCGCGGGCGCAGAGGAGTCGAGGGTGCGACGAACCGCCGAGCGAGCGCCATCCGCGCCGACGACGTTCTCGCAGCGCAGCGTGACCGTCGCATCGCCGGCCGTGCAGGTCACGTCGACGCCGTATTCGTCCTGTTCCAGTTCGAGCAGCGTGCAGTTGCCCACGACCTCGACCGAGGAGGGCAGCAGCGAGACGAGCCAGTTGTCGAAGCCGGCGCGATCGACGTTGACGAAGGCGAGCGCGGTGGGCTTCCGGATGCCGCGGTCCCAGTCGACATAGCGGAAGTTGACGGTGCGGGGGGAGAGGATGATCTCCTCCGGCACCGTGCCATACGCGGAGAGTGCATCGCGTGTGAGCGGGTGGACCATGCCCCCGCAGCTCTTGTCACGCGGGAGCGTTGAGGAGTCGAGGAGCAGGACCTTGCCTCGCTCGGACGCATGAAGCGCCGCCATGATGCCGGCAGGTCCGGCGCCGACGACGATCGTGTCATAGCGGTCGTGTGCGGGAGCGGTCAACGACGGTCCTCTCGGTCTCTCGAGCAGGCGTGACCCACAACGCCGCTGCCGGGCGGACGCGGTAGAAGTCCTCAGGGGTGCTACGATGACGCGGTCGCAAGTATAGAACGAGAGGATAGTCGATGGCGAAATGCTGGGAGACCCGCGGCTGCGACGAAGAGATGCAGTCGCGCTGCCCTCACAACGAACCTACGGACCGGTGCCCGTCGAAGTGCGCGTTCGCGCAGTGCGACCGTCCGACCCACGCACTCACCTCGGATCCCGCTCTCGTCTTCGAGCCGTCCGTCGACCGCTCGGCGGCGATCAAGGAAGTCTGCACATACTGCGCGTTCTTCCTCACCAACGGGCCGCGCGCTCCCAAAGCGTAGCGGTTCGCGCCTGACCCCGGCGATCTCCCCGGGCCGCCCGGCGGGGCGGTGTCACGCGTGCGTGGCGGAGGCGCGACGCGGGTATCTCCTCGGAGGACGATACGTGGCCGGCGGGCGATCCTGCGCGCAGGCGCGAGCGGCACGAGGAGGTGCGAACGATGCAAATGCACATGCCCGGGATGGGCGGGGAGCACGGCCTGCCGTTCCCGTTCCGGCACCACCCGATGCGGATGGTCTGCATGGCGTGCTTCGGGTTGTTCTGGATGGGTGCGGTGACGTGCGCGCTCGGAGCCGCCAACCGCGCGGCGAGCGCGCTCAAGCTCGAAGCGCGCCTCAAGGCGCTCGACCGGATCCCGGATGCGTTCACCGAAGAGGAGCGCATAGAACTGATCCACAAAGTGACGACGGGGGCGCTGAACTGCTGGTGATCGGGTGAGCGCGTCCAGATCCACGACGACTGAGGCCGTCGGGCGTCGTCTCGCGATGCTCGGCGGCCGTCTCGCGTCCGAGGGCGCCGTCCAGGTGGGCGAGGCGTTCACAGACGTGCCCGAGGCCGATGAGCTGGTGCGCACCTGTCCCGAGGCGTTCCTGCTCGGCGTCCTCTTCACGCAGGGCATCCCCGCCGAACGCGCTTGGGCGGGTCCCTATCAGCTCCGCGAGCGTCTCGGCCATCTGGACCTGCGCCGCCTCGCGAGTGAGAGGGAGGCTGTGGCGGAGGCCGTCGCGCGACCGCCTGCGCTCCATCGCTTCACAGTCACGCTCGCCGGCTGGATCAGCGACACGGCCGGACTGCTCATCGAGCGCTACGGCGGGCGAGCCGCGTCGGTTTGGGAGGACCGCCCATCGGCCGACGTGCTCGCGACGCGGCTCATGGAGTTCCCCGGGATCGGCCGGAAGAAGGCGGCGATGGCTGTCGAGTTGCTCGCGCGTTGCTTCGGTGTGGATGTGTGCGAGCTTGAGAGCGGCACTGTGGCCTACGACACCCACGTGCGCCGGGTGTTCCTCCGCTCCGGGCTGGTCGATCGCGACACCCCCGGGGAGGTCGCACGGGCTGCGGCCGAGGCGAACCCGGAGGCGCCCGGACGGCTCGATCTGCCGGCATGGCTCATCGGCCGGCAGTGGTGCCGGCCGCACGCACCGGCGTGCGACGAGTGTTGGCTCGGCGACGTATGCCCCCGCCTGACGGACCGGTCCGTCCCCGGTGTGGGCGCACGCACGCGGCCGGCCGAGCCCCGCAACGGTGGCGAGCGGAGCGCGTCCTAGGATTCGGCGAGCGACTTGAACAGCAGCCCGGACAGCAGTTTCGGATAGAAGTACGTCGACTTCTGCGGCATCGTCTCGCCTGCGAGAGCGACGGCGGCAACCTGCTCCATGCGCGTCGGGTTCAGGACGAAGACGGCATCATGTTCGGGCGCCGAGGCGAGCGCGGCGTGGGCATCCTTGGAGAACGAGAGGCGCTCGAGCGTCGCGGGACGGTCCGGGTGGATGTCGAGCAGCGGGGAGAGAACGAGTTCCTGCAGCACCGCCACGTCGAGTTCGCGCCACGCATCGGACGTGCCCGCGGGGAAGTCGCCGGAAACGTCCACGTCGGAACGCAGTCGTGCGAGCTTCGTGACGCCGTCGCGAGTCCGGACGATGAAGGACGGTCGATCCGCCGCCGCCGCAAGTGCCTTCGCAGCGTGCCCCGGTCCGAGGTCGCTCAGCTCGAAGCGCTCGGCGAGCGCGGAGCGGAACGCTTCGGGATCGAGAGGAGCCGGCGCGTTCGCGAGGCGATGGGTCGGATACACGATGAGGCCGGGGTCGTCCATGTTCACGAGCGTCATCATGACGGTCTCGTAGGGAGCCTGCGCGTCTTCGACGCCGCGCTCCGCGCGCTGCTCGTCCCGGTATGCGAGGGCCGTGGTGTAGCGGTGGTGGCCGTCCGCGATGAAGACGCGCTCGCCGGCAAGGAAGTCCGCGAGCACCGCGCAGTCGGCGGGGTCCGTGAGTGCCCACAGCGTGGAGACGACGCCCTCGTCGTCGGTGGCGGTCTCGATGGGGGCCGTGGCCATCGCACGCTCGATGAGCGCATCGGTCACGTGAGCGGGGTCGGCGAACATGCTGAAGACCTGGCTCAGGTTCGCTGCGGTCGCTCGCGTGAGATTGAGCCGGTCGCCGAGGGCCTTCGGCAGCGTCCGCTCGTGCGCCAGCACGACGCCGGCCGAGAAGGGCTCGAGCCCGACCGCAGCAACGAAGCCGCGGCGGGCGATCTCCTGGTTGCCGTGACGGTAGTGCTGCTCGAGAACGTAGACGGCCGGTGCTTCGTCGAAGGCGAGCACGCCCTCCGCGAGCCACGAACGCCAGCGAGCGCCGCCCGTCGTGTACCGGTTGCCGGGTGCCTCCGGATCGAGCGGACCCTCCGGCAGCTCGAGGGCGACCACGTTGTGCGGATCGCGGGTCAGGAGGTCGGCACGCAGGTCCGGGCCGATGACGTCGTAGGGGGGCGCCGTGAGCTCGGTGATGTCGCTGCCGAGCGGGCGGGTGTAGCGAACGGCACGGAAGGGGAAGACGCGAGCCACGGTTTCTCCGAATCCCGGGGGTATCGCGGATGGGCGGTGCGCCTCCGCGTGCGAGTCATCCTACGCGAGCACGTAGCGGAATGCCAGAAACGCGACCATGCCCGTCACCGTCGCACCGAGGAAGCTGCGCGTGAACTTGTAGACCGCAGCGGTCGGCAACGCGGCGAGCAGATACGGGTTGGTGAGGTCGAAGCGGAAGACGCCGTCGGGATGCAGGATCTGGACGGTCACGATCGCTGCCATGACGGTGACGGGGATGTAGCCGAGCCAGCGCCGCACCGTCTCCGGGAGTTCCAAGCGCGAGAGCACGGCGAGCGGCGTCCAGCGCATGGCGATGTTGCTCAGAGCCATGCCGATCGAGAGCCCCCACGCGAGGAACGCGCTCATCGGGGCACCACCGTCATCACGGTCGCGGCGGTGACGGCGGCTGCCACGACCGGCCACTGTCCGGGCAGGAAGGCGGAGAGCGCGAGCGCCAGGACGGCTGCGAGTCCCGCCGCGATGAGCTCGCGCTTGCCGGTGATCTGCCCAACGAGAAGCGCTGTGAACATGGCGGGCATGGCGAACTCCACGCCCCACTTCGACGGGTCGCCGATCGCTCCGCCGGCGAGGGCGCCGACGAGCGTGCCGGCGGTCCAGCCCACCCACGAGATGAAGCCGACGCCGAGCATGGAGAACCGGTCGGCCCTGCCCTCACGCACGTCTGCGATGTTGATCGCGAAGGTCTCGTCGGTGAGCGTGAAGGCCAGCAGCGCCTTGTTCCAGGGCGGGACGTCGTGGACGTGAGGGGCCATCGTGGCCGAGAAGAGCACATAGCGAAGGTTCACGATGCCCGTGGCGACGAGCGCGGCCACGAGATTCCCGCTGGCCAGTGCCGCGAGTCCGATGAACTGCCCCGCACCGGCGAGCACCATCGCCGAGCATGCTGTCGCCTGCACGACCGTGAATCCCGCGGACGTGGCGGCGAGCCCGAAAGCCGCGCCGACCGGGGCGTATCCCAAGAAGATGGGCAGCCCCAGTTTGACGCCGCGGGCGAGGCTCGCGGCGGGCGAGGGCGTGGTCGCAGGGGTTGTGCGGGTGTTCGGCATGGCGGTGAGGATACTACAAACGGGCACATCTTCGGTGCCAGGGCGTCCTCGCGAGGCGCGGGGGGTATGAAGGAGTTGAGGGAGGTGCGAGGAGGGTGACCCGTCCGATCCTCATCACGGTTCGATGCCCGGCCGACGGGGTGGTCGCCGTCACCGCGCGCGACCTCGCCCAAGTCGTCATCCGCTCTGGTTCGGACGTTCGCGCCGCGTTCCGGTGCCCGCGTTGCGGATCGCCGTTGCTGTACACGTCGGATCCGGATCCGTCTCTGCTGGAGTGGGTCCTTCGGCGAGTACGTGAGGCCTCGCCCATGGGCGTCTCCCCCGACGCCATGGGGGAAGGATCGCCACTCACATCCTCTGACGATGCTCACATCGAGTACTTCCGTCGCGAACTCGAGGCGGCGGACACGGTGTCGCAGATGCTTGCGCTCATGGACGTCGCCGAGCGTCCGAGCGGCCGAGCGGCCGGCCGACGCTCCTAGCGCCAGCTCCTGAAGCGCGCGCGGCGTCCCGACGCCCACGCGGGGAGCGCGAGCGCCATTCCCGCCAGGAATCCGCCCACGTGCGCCAGATACGCCACGCCCGCCGATGCCGCCGCAGGCCCGAGCGTCGCGAGTCCCGAGCCGAGCTGGAGCAGGAACCACACGACGATCAGGATCCAGGCCGGCACCCGTGCGAGCTCGATGAAGACGAACACCCAGATCGCCGTGAGTACGCGGGTTCTCGGGAAGAGCATCAGGTAGGCGCCCAGCGTGCCGGCGATCGCCCCCGACGCGCCGAGCATGAGCCCGCTGCTGAACCCGGAGGCCGCGGCCTGCACGAGTGCGGCGACCACTCCGCATGCGATGTAGAACGCGAGGAAGCGCCACGGACCGAAGCGGTCCTCGATGTTGTTGCCGAAGATGGCGAGGTACAGCATGTTGCCGCCGATGTGCACCCAGCCGGCGTGCAGGAACATAGAGGTGAGGATCGTGAGCCAGACCTGCGGCGAGGCGGGGGAGGCCGCGAGCAGCGAGGCGTCGAAGGACCAGCGCGTCACGAAGCCGACGTAGGCGCTCTGCCCGACCGCGACGCTCAAGTAGACCTCAGAGGCGAAGACCGCGACGTTGACGGCGATGAGCAGCCACGTCATCCACGTGGTGCGTGAGGTCGGATTCTCGTCTCGCAGCGGGAACACGCGTCGCCTTCTCCCTCGGGTCCGACCGGGAGACCCCGGCCCGCGCGCGGTTGCACGGCGCGAAGTGTATCCTAGTCAAGCCGGCATCGAAGGGGTGCGTGCCGGCTGTCCTGCGGACCCCGGCCAATCGGGAGGCTCGCGTGTGGGAATTCCTTGGAGCGATCATTCTTGTCGTGGTACTGGGCGTCGCCGCGACCATCGGGCTCATGTACAACCGCCTGGTGACGCTGCGTAGCCGTTGCGAGAACGCCTGGGCGCAGATCGACGTGCAGCTCCGCCGTCGCTACGATCTCGTGCCCAACCTCGTCGCCACTGTGAAGGGCTATGCCTCCCACGAGCGCGAGACGCTCGAGGCGGTTGTGGCCGCGCGCCAGGCAGCGGTCGATGCGAAGGGTGTCGAAGCTCGCGGCGCCGCCGAGAACCAGTTGACCGGCGCCCTGAAGTCGCTCTTCGCACTCGCGGAGGCGTATCCGGACCTGAAAGCGAACGCGTCCTTTCTCGATCTCCAGAGGCAGCTCGTCGAGACCGAAGGCAAGATCGCCTATGCTCGCCAGTTCTTCAATGACTCCGTGATGAGCCTGAACATGGCGATCCAGCAGTTCCCGAGCAATCTCGTGGCGATGCTGTTCGGCTTCAAGGAGCGCGAGTACTTCGAGATCGAGGCGGCGGCAGCAGAGCCTGTAGCGGTCTCGTTCTGAGAAACCGATAGGCCGGAAGAGACCCACCACATGGCATTTCTTGCGTTCCCCAACCTGAACCCGGTCGCGTTCCAGGTCGGCCCGTTCGCCGTGCGCTGGTACGGGCTCGCGTACCTGACCGCATTCCTCGCCGGCTGGTGGATCCTGAAGAAGCTCGACGAGCGCTGGGAGCTCGGACTGGGCCCGGACGGACGCCTGAGCACGGTTCTCGCGGCGGTGATCGGCGTCATCGTCGGCGCGCGTCTCGGCTACGTGCTGTTCTACAACCTGTCCTGGTATCTCGCGAACCCCGCGCAGATCGTCGCGACTTGGGATGGCGGGATGTCGTTCCACGGCGGGCTCGCCGGTATCTTGCTCGCGGGGGTCTGGGTCTCACGCCACTACAAGGTGTCGTTTCTGCGGCTCTGTGACGTCGGGGCGATCGCGGCGCCCATCGGGTTCCTCTTCGGTCGCCTGTCCAACTTCGTGAACGGCGAGTTGTGGGGTAGGGCGACCACGCTTCCGTGGGGCGTCGTGTTCCCCCAGGCCCCGCTCGTGGGCGGGATCAATGTGCCGAGGCATCCCTCGCAGATCTACGAGGCGATATTGGAGGGGCTCGTCATCTTCGTGGTGATGGTCCTCCTGCAGCGCCGCAAGCGTCCTGACGGGTTCCTGACCGGCTGGCTACTCACGCTCTATGGCATCTTCCGCATCTTCGTGGAGTTCTTCCGTGAGCCCGACATCCAGGTCGGGTTCCTGCCCGGCGGCATCACCATGGGGCAGCTGTTGAGCATTCCGGTGTTGGCCGCGGGGATCTTCCTGCTCTGGCGTGCGATGCGCGCGACACGAAGTCCCGCGGCGTCCGACGAACCCTCGACCGACGAAGAAGGCCGGTGACGTGCTTGTGAAGACCCGCTCCCTGTTCGCCGCGATCTGCCTGCTCGCGATACCTGTCGCGCTCAGCGGATGCAAGGCTCCCACGAAGCTCGAGGCGATCTGGCCGACGGCCAGCGCCGAGCGCATCGTCGCGCAGCCTCCGGCGACTCCGCGCTGGCCGCTCACGGGACTCGAGGCCCCGTCGGTCGCCGACACCCAGATGCGCGTCGTGTCTGTGAAGATCGAGAACTCGCCCGCGGCGCGCCCGCAGACGGGGCTCGACCGCGCCGACGTGGTCTACGAGGTCATAGCTGAGGGCGGGATCACTCGCTTCCACGCGCTCTTCCACTCTCAGATGCCCTCGGTCGTCGGCCCCGTACGCTCGGCGCGTCCGCCCGATCTCTATCTCATCAGCCAGTACCACTCGATGATCGCTCATGTCGGCGGGCCGCTCTCGGTGCGCACTCTTCTGCGCGACAAGACGAAGTACAACGACATGGACGAGTTCTTCAACCCGGCCTCGTACTGGCGCAGCTCGAAGCGTGCGGCGCCGCACAACATGTACCTGAACGTCGGCAAGTTGCGGGCGCTCGGCATCAAGAACCGCGGGTATGACGCCACCGCCACCATCACCGGCTTCGCGTTCAACAGGTCGGCGGTTCCCGGCACGACCACGGTGACGCTGCTGACCGTCCCTGTCTCCGCGTCGAACAAGGTCACCTGGACCTATCACAGCGATACGAACCTGTACGCCCGCGCCATCAATGGCAAGGTCCACAAGGATGCGGTGAGCGGCAAGCAGCTGACGGCGCGCAACGTCATCGTCATCTGGGCGCGCATCACGCCGTATCCGGGAGACAGGCATGGCGTTGTCGACATCAAGCTCAAGGGCAGCGGCAGAGCCACGGTTCTTCGAGGCGGGCAGAAGTTCGATGGCACGTGGAATGCGGGCACGGACTCCCCGCCGACGTTCCGCGACAAGGACGGCAACGTCATCAAGCTCGACCCGGGCAACACGTGGATCCAGGTCATCGGCACCGACCAGACCGTCCGGTACAAGTAGGCTTGCGAAGGTCTCGCCGAAGCCATTCCGCACCATGCGCATGGGTTGTTGGCACTTCGCTGCGGCGCTAGACTGACAGTCCACAAAACGCGGGTACGCGTAGTGCAGACGACGAGCGCGCGGTGGCGCCTCAACTGATACGAAGGAGTCGGCGAGATGACCGAAACGAACCTGACCGGGACGCTGCGCGTCAAGACCGGCCTCGCCGAGATGCTCAAGGGCGGCGTCATCATGGACGTGGTCACGGCCGAACAGGCCAAGATCGCCGAGGACGCCGGCGCTGTTGCCGTCATGTCGCTCGAACGCGTGCCTGCGGACATCCGCGCCGCGGGCGGCGTCGCGCGCATGGCCGATCCGACGATCGTCGAGGCCATCGTGGGGGCCGTCTCCATTCCCGTCATGGCCAAGTGCCGCATCGGTCACTTCGTCGAGGCACAGGTGCTCGAGTCGCTCGGCGTCGACTACATCGACGAGTCCGAGGTTCTCACGCCCGCCGACGAGGAGCACCACGTCAACAAGTGGGACTTCAAGGTCCCGTTCGTGTGCGGTTGCCGCAACCTCGGTGAGGCGCTCCGCCGCATCGGCGAGGGCGCTGCGATGGTCCGCACCAAGGGCGAGCCGGGCACCGGCAACGTCGTTGAGGCTGTGCGCCACATCCGCTCCGTGAGCGACGAGATCGCGCGGCTCAAGGGCCTGCGCCCCGAGCAGCTCTTCGCTGCGGCGAAGGACCTGCAGGCGCCGTACGAGCTCGTGAAGTGGGTCGCCGAGAATGGCAAGCTCCCGGTGGTCAACTTCTCCGCCGGTGGGATCGCAACGCCGGCCGACGCGGCCCTCATGATGCAGCTCGGCTGCGACGGAGTCTTCGTCGGCAGCGGCATCTTCAAGAGTGGCGACCCGTCGAAGCGCGCGAAGGCGATCGTCGAGGCGACCACGCACTTCGAGGACGCGGACATCATCGCGAAGGTGTCGCGCAACCTCGGCGAGGCGATGGTCGGGATCAACATCTCCGATATCCCTGCCGCGGAGCGCATGCAGGAGCGTGGCTGGTAGCGTGAAGGTCGGCGTCCTTGCGCTACAGGGAGCATTCCGCGAACACATCGTCTCGCTCGAGGCGCTGGGTGTGGGTGCTGCCGCTATACGGCTGCCCGAGCAACTGGAAGACTGCGACGGCCTGATCATCCCGGGTGGGGAGTCGACCGCCATCGGGAAGCTCATGACCACGTACGGCTTCTACGAGGCGATCCCGCGGTGCCACGAGCGGGGCATGGGCATCTGGGGCACGTGCGCCGGCGCCATCCTCATCGCGCGCGAGATCCTCGATGCACTGCCCGACCAGCGCCCGCTCCGGCTCATGGACATCGCGGTGCGACGCAACGCGTATGGCCGCCAGGTCGACTCGTTCGAGGCCCAGCTCGACGTCCGGGGCCTCGATGAGACGTTCACGGGGGTGTTCATCCGCGCTCCGTGGATCGAGCAGATCGGGGAGGGCGTCGAGGTTCTGGCGCGGCACGGGGACCGGATCGTCGCCGCCCGCCAGGGCGACCTCATGGCGACCTCGTTCCACCCGGAGCTCACCGGCGACCCCCGCATGCACCGGCTCTTCGTCGAGCAGGTCATCGGGGCGTAGCTGGTCGGGGAAACGGCGCCCTTCCGGGCGCGCGCTCTCGATGCGTCTCCGAGCGCGCCCCATCCGCCCGTTTCGGGTATCCTGTACGGCGGTCAATCGTCGTCGCGCGCACACGTGCGCGCGCGTTGAAAAGAAAGGCGCCGCCGCATGTCCGGACACTCCAAGTGGGCGACCACGAAGCACCGCAAGGCCGCCGTCGATGCGAAGCGCAGCAAGCTGTTCAGCAAGCTGTCGCGCATCATCACCGTTGCTGCGAAGACCGGTGGCGATCCCAATCCCGAGAACAACGCCTCCTTGGCGGCTGCCATCACCAAGGCCAAGGGCTACTCGCTGCCGAAGGACAAGATCCAGACGGCGATCGACAAGGCGTTCGGCTCCGGTGCCGGGGCGAACTACGAAGAGGTCATCTACGAGGGCTACGGCTCCGGCGGCGTGGCCATCTACGTCGAGGCGCTGACCGACAACCGCAACCGCACCGCTGCCGACGTTCGCTCCGCCTTCACCAAGGGCGGCGGCTCGCTGGGCGCTACCGGTTCGGTGGCCTTCCAGTTCGAGCGCCGCGGCGAGATCGTCATCAACAAGGCCGGCGCTCCGGATGAGGAAGAGCTCCTCATGGCCGTCATGGAAGCCGGTGGCGATGACCTCGAGGACAATGACGACGAGTTCGTGGTCGTGACTGCCGGCAGCGACATGATGGCCGTGAAGTCCGCGCTCGAAGCGGCGGGCATCGAGGTGCAGGGCGCCGAGCTCACGATGCGGCCCAAGGTGCCGGCGGCCGTGAGCGTGGACACCGCACGCAAGGTCATGCGCCTCGTGGACAACCTCGAGGACAGCGACGACGTCCAGGACGTCTACCACAACATGGAGATGACCGAGGAGCTCGCAGCCGCGCTGGACGCCGACTAGGAGTCGTCGCGCCCACACGTCGGGAGTCCTCGGGGGACGCGAGCGCGATCCGCCCGCTTCTTCTGAGCGCGTTCGAGACGTCCGACGAGGCCGGTCTCGTCGTGGGTCTGCGCGCAGGCGTGCGACCCCGCGTCGCGCTCGTCGTCTCGGGCGCATCGCCTGCAGGCGGGCATGGGACCGTCGTCCGTTTCCGTCCCGGGTTCGACCGCTTCATCTGGCTCCCGCCGCTCCGGGGATGGCTTTGCGTGTGTCAGCGCCGTGCCGTAGACTGAACATATGTTCGATAGGCCGCGTCGTCGGGGGCGTCAGTTGTCGGTGATCATCCTGGGCATCGATCCGGGTCTGGCCAACACCGGCTGGGGCCTGGTGGAGGCGGAAGGCACGCGCTTCCGCTGCCTTGGCTACGGATGCATCCGGACGCACGCTACGCAGGACACGGCACGCAGGTGCCAGGCCGTGCGCGAGGGACTCGCCGGCGTCGTTGCCAAGTACCGCCCGGCGGAAGCCGCGCTCGAGAACATCTACTTCAACCGCAACGTCTCCACTGCGATGGCGACCGGTCAGGCCCGCGGGGCAGCGCTCGTCGCGGTGGCCGAGGCCGGGCTCGGGGTGGGGGAGTACGGGCCGGGGGAGATCAAGATGGCGGTCGTGGGCACGGGGACGGCCGACAAGGCCCAGGTCACCTACATGGTGCGTACGATCCTCGGCCTCGACCACGACCCGACCCCGGACCACGCTGCCGACGCGCTTGCCGCAGCCATCTGTCATGCGAACCAGCGCGTCGCGCGTGCGCGCGAACGCGCAGCCTCGGAGGTGCGTCCGTGATCGCGTTTCTCACTGGCAGGGTCGCGGGCAAGGCACCCGCCTGCGCGCTGCTCGATGTCGGCGGCGTGGGCTATCGGCTGCTCATGTCGACGCGCTCGCTCGCGGCGCTGCCCGCGGAGGGCGACGAAGTCACCGTGCACACCTACCTCCACGTGCGGGAAGACGAACTCACCCTGTACGGGTTCGAGAGCGAGGACGAACGGACGCTGTTCGAGAAGCTCATCGGCGTCAGTGGCGTCGGTCCGAAGGTCGCTCTCGCCGTGCTCTCCTCGATCGCGCCCGACGCGCTTCGTACCGCGATCGCGCGCGACGATGTGACGCTGCTCTCGAGCGTCCCCGGGGTGGGCAAGAAGACCGCGCAGCGCCTGATCCTCGAGTTGAAGGACAAGCTGGACACTCCCGATCTCGGTGACGCGGCGGGCCGTTCGGGCTCGCCGGCGGCCGCTGAGGCTCGCGATGCGCTCCTGTCCATGGGCTTCTCGCCCGCAGAAGCCGCCGCGGCGCTGCGCGACGCAGACCCGGCTGCGTCTACCGAGCAGCTCCTCAAGGCGGCCCTCAGGGTCCTCGGAGGTGCGAGATGACCGGGCCCGGATCGACGGAGTGGACCGCGTCCGACTGGTCCGGCGACGAGGAGCGCCTCGTCTCCGCACGCTACACCCCAGACGATCTCGAGATCGACCGCTCGCTTCGCCCGAAGCGCCTCGCCGAGTATCTCGGCCAAGCGAAGGTGAAGGAGTCGCTCGGCGTGCTCATCGAAGCGGCGGCTGGTCGCAACGAGCCACTCGACCACGTCCTGCTCTCGGGTCCTCCGGGACTGGGCAAGACGACCTTGGCCGGCGTGATCGCCAACGAATTGGGCGTGACGATGCGGACCACGAGCGGTCCCGCGATCGAGCGCCCCGGTGACCTCGCCGCGATCCTCACCAACCTCGAGGAGCGCGATGTGCTCTTCATCGACGAGATCCACCGGCTGAACCGCCAGGTGGAGGAGGTCCTGTACCCCGCGATGGAGGACTTCAACATCGACGTGGTCATCGGAAAGGGCCCCGCCGCGCGTTCGCTACGGCTCGACGTCCCGCGCTTCACGCTCGTCGGTGCGACGACGCGAACCGGGCTGCTGACGGGTCCCTTGCGCGATCGATTCGGCATGGCGTTCCGGCTCGACTACTACGCCACCGCAGACCTTGAGGCGATCATCCGTCGCTCGGCAGGGATCCTCGAGGTGGATGTGGACACCGAGGGAGCGGCGGAGATAGCGCGTCGGAGCAGAGGGACCCCACGACTGGCGAACCGGCTGCTGAAGAGGGTTCGCGACTACGCGCAGGTGCGTCATGACGGCCACATCACCGAGGACATCGCGGCGGAGGCGCTCGCGTTCTTCGAGGTGGACCACGCCGGCCTGGACAAGATGGACGTTCGGATCCTCGAGACGCTCGTGACGAAGTTCTCGGGTCGTGCCGTGGGACTGAGCACGCTCGCCGCGTCCGTGAGCGAGGAGCCGGACACGCTCGAGGACGTCTACGAGCCGTTCCTGCTCCAGCTGGGTCTCATCGTGCGCACACCGAAGGGCCGTCAGGCCACCCCGCGCGCATGGGAGCACCTGGGTCTCGTGCCACCGGCTGACGCTGCAGCGCAGAGCGGGCTCTTCTAGGGAGCCCATACCGCGGATGACAGCGTAGAAGGGCGCCCAACGGGCGCCCTTCTACGCTCCCGCACCGGCAGGATCGGCGCGGCTCTGCCGGTCTAGAGCGTCACCTCGTAGGCCCACCAGCCGTGCAGATTGCAGTGCTCGACGGCGCGGACGACCGTGCCTGCGGGCAGCACGACCGGGATGCAGAACTTCGGATACGTCACAGCGGGAGCGAGTTCGAGGCGGGCGATCGAGACGTCACCGGCGAAGATCTCGATGCCGGTGATGTAGTGGTCGGGACCGTTGGGATGCGGAACCTCGTGGCCGACTTTGACGTTGAGGAGGAAGTGTCCATCCTCCTTCGGCTCGACTGTCATGAACGGCGTGTGCTTCTTCTCGAAATCTCCGGCGGCAGAGAAGTCGGTGACCAGCGTGACCTGCGGAACCTCAGCCATAGCGTCCTCCTCGTGGCGGATCGATCCTGATCCGGACCGGCGGCGCGGGCGCGCCCATTCACAGTATCTACCCCGAGCGCTGCCGAGTACTGGGGTAGAATCGCCGCGTTGCCGCTCACGCGAATGGAAGCGGGGTCCAGGAACACGTGAACGATCGTCTTGTCAGGCGTGAAGACCTCGTGCTCGTCATCGTCGACGTGCAGGAGAAGCTCGCCGCCGCGATGGAGCGGCGCGCGGAGGTCGTGGCCGCGGCGGTCCGCCTCATCCGTCTCGCCGAGCTCGTGGGCGCCCCGATCGTCGTGACGCGGCAGTACCCCGACGGCCTGGGCGACACCGTGGCCGGCATAGGGGAGGCACTCGCTTCTGCCGCGGCGACCGTCCCGGTCGTGACCGTGGACAAGCTCGCGTTCTGCGCCTGTGCCGAGCCTGCGTTCGCGGAGGCGATGCGGGCCACGGGACGCAGCCAAGCGGTGGTCGCCGGCATGGAGTCGCACATCTGCGTCACGCAGACGGCACTCGAGCTCGCGGGCCTCGGAACCGAAGTGCACGTCGTCGCCGACGCCTGCTGTTCCAGGCGTTCGTGCGATCACGACGTTGCCATGGACCGGCTGCGATCGGCGGGCGTCGTCGTGACCACGAGCGAGTCGGTCATGTACGAGACGGTAGCCGTGGCGGGAACGAACGAGTTCAAGAGGCTGCTCTCCATCGTCAAAGGTGCCTGAAGACGGCCTTGCGGCCGGTGACGGCTCAACCCCACAAGCCGGGAGGTACACACGTGCTCTCAGACGTCGAGATCGCGCAGAAGGCCGAGCTGCGGCCCATCGCTGAGATAGCGGAGGCCGCCGGCATCGCTTCCGAGTTCGTCGAGCCCTACGGCGTGTACAAGGCGAAGGTGCGCCGATCGATCTCCGAGGCCCTTGCTGACAAGCCGAACGGCAAGTACGTGGTCGTCACGGCCATCACGCCGACGCCGCTCGGCGAAGGAAAGACACTCACCACCGTGGGGCTCGGCCAGGCGCTCGCGAAGACGGGCCGCAGCGCGTTCACGTGCATCCGGCAGCCGTCCCTCGGCCCGGTGTTCGGCATCAAGGGCGGCGCGGCCGGAGGCGGCTACTCGCAGGTTCTGCCGATGACCGACCTCAACCTGCACCTGACCGGCGACGCGCACGCGGTGACCACTGCGCACGACCTGTGCGCGGCGTTCATCGACAACGCGCTCCACCACCGGTCGGGGGTCGACCTCGATCCCTATGCCGTGACCTGGCGCCGCGTACTGGACATCTCGGACCGTGCGCTGCGCGATGTCGTCGTCGGATTGGGTGGCCGTACCGGCGGTGTGCCGCGCGAGACCGGTTTCGACATCACATCTGCGAGCGAGCTCATGGCCGTGCTGGCGCTCGCTGACGACTTGCAGGACCTGCGCCGCCGTATCGGGCGGATCGTCGTCGGCTACGACCGCGCCGGCAATCCGGTGACCACCGAGGACCTCAAGGTCGCCGGTGCGATGACCGTGCTCATGCGGGACGCGATCATGCCGAACCTGTTGCAGAACATGGAGGGCGGACCGGTGTTCGTGCACGCCGGCCCGTTCGGCAACATCGCACACGGCAACAGCTCGATCATCGCCGACCGGATCGCGCTCAAGCTTGCCGACTACACCGTCACGGAGGCGGGCTTCGGCGCCGACATGGGTTTCGAGAAGTTCTGCAACATCAAGTGCCGCACCAGCGGGCTTGCACCCGACTGCGCCGTGCTCGTCTGCACGGTGCGCGCGCTCAAGGCGCACTCCGGGCAGTACGAGGTGCATCCCGGCAAGCAGCTCGATCCTCGCCTTGCGTCGGAGGACCTCGAGGCTGTCGCGAGCGGCCTGCCGAACCTCGTCAAGCAGATCGAGAACGTGACGTCGTTCGGCATCCCGGTCGTCGTTGCGGTCAACCACTTTCCGACGGACACGGACGCGGAGCACGAGCTCATCCGCAAGGCGGCCCGCGAAGCGGGCGCGATGGACGCCGTGTCGCACAACATGTTCGTCGAGGGCGGAGCCGGCGGAACGGACCTCGCGGACGCGGTGGTCCATGCATGCGCGACGTCGTCGCGGCTGAAGCTCACCTACCACGGCTATGACAGCCCCGATGTGAAGATCGAGTCGATCGCCCGGCGCATCTACGGCGCCGATGGCGTCGAATTCTCGAAAGACGCGGGTCGCTCACTGGCACGCTACGAGTCGCTCGGCTTCGGCAAGCTGCCGGTGTGCATGGCAAAGACGCATCTCTCGCTCAGTCACGACCCGGAGAAGAAGGGCTGGCCGAAGGACTGGGTGCTGCCCGTCCGTGACGTGCGTCTTTCGGCAGGCGCCGGGTTCCTGTATGCGCTCTGCGGTGACATCATGACCATGCCCGGCCTGCCGAGCCGGCCCGCCGGCGAGAATGTGGACATCGACGCCGACGGTCAGATCGTCGGTCTGTTCTAGGATCAGCGTCTCTTCAAGCCCCGGGAAGCAAAGGAACGAACACGTGGATGCACCTGTGATCATCGACGGCAAGGTCGTCTCGGCAGCCGTCGAAGTCGAGACCCGTCAGCGCGTCGAGGCCCTCGCTGCTCGCGGCGTCACGCCCGGCCTGGCCGTCGTGCTCGTCGGCGACGATCCGGCATCGCAGTCGTATGTGACGATGAAGGAGCGCGACTGCGCGCGCCTCGGCATCCGCAGCTTCGACTGCAGGCTCCCGGGTGACACGCCGCAGGCGGAACTGGACGCGCTCATCGACCGTCTCAACGCCGATCCCGCGGTCCACGGCATCCTCGTGCAGCAGCCGTTCCCGCGCCACCTCGATGTGGAAGAGGTCGTCGCCCGCATCTCGCCCGAGAAGGACGTCGACGGGTTCCACCCCACCAACCTCGGTCGCCTCATGCGCGGCCTTCCCGGGCACCGCGCGTGCACGCCGTGGGGCGTCATGCGCATGCTCGAGCACTACTCGATCCCGCTCGAAGGCAAGCGGGCCGTCGTCATCGGCCGATCGCTGCTCGTGGGCAAGCCGCTCGGACTGATGCTGCTCGAGCGCAACTGCACGGTGACGTACTGCCACTCCCGCACGGTCGACCTGCCGGCGGTGTGCCGCGAGGCGGACATCCTGCTCGCGGCCATCGGTCGTCCGAAGATGATCGGCCCTGAGTACGTGAAGGAGGGCGCGGTCGTCGTCGATGTCGGCATCAACCGCACCACGGAGGGTATGGTCGGCGACGTCGACTTCGCTGCAGTGGCGCCGAAGTGCTCTGCGATCACTCCGGTTCCGGGTGGTGTCGGTCCCATGACCCGCGCGATCCTGCTCGCCAACACGCTGACCGCCGCGGAGCTGCAGACCGCATAGCGCGCGTCCCGGACGGTCGCCCCCGCTGGATGGCGCGCGGATGACGCACGGGCACTCTGCTCGGACTATTGCAGGATTCCTGGCTGATTATGCTAACCTCGTGAGCAGGCATGGGTCCTGATCCCAGGACCCGCGGATTGCGAGACGGTTAGTCCGGCCTTGGGGGCGCCGACCGCGGTGCGACGGCATCCGGCGCGCGAAGGGGGACGAGCACGTCGCACGGTCAGGTCTCCGTGTGATCACGGGGCGGAAGGTGGGTCACGCAATGGCGTCGGGTACCGTCAAGTGGTTCAACCCTGACAAGGGCTACGGATTCATCGCGCGCGAGGACGGGGACGACCTGTTCGCGCACTACTCGGAGATCCAGATGGACGGGTTCAAGACCCTTACCGAGGGTCAGGAAGTCGTCTTCGACGTCACCGAGGGGCAGAACGGCAAACTCCAGGCTTCCAACATCCGCAAGGCCTAGAGCTACCCGACAGCACATCGCACTCCTCCAGAAGGGCGGCCCGCACCGGCCGCCCTTCTGCTATGCTCCCGCCCGCCCGATGCCGACCGCTGACGACCGGAGTCGACCTTGCTCTACGCCCTGGCCGTGGCCACAGTCCTCATCACGCTCGCCGAGCTCGGCGACAAGACGCAGCTCCTCGCGCTGGCCCTCGCGTGCCGGTACAAGGCGTGGCAGGTGCTCGTCGGCATCTTCGTCGCCACGCTCGCGATCCACCTGCTCTCGACGCTCGCCGGTCAGCTCGTGGGCGACATCATCCCGCGCTTCTGGCTGTCGATCGCCACGGGGCTTCTCTTCATCGGTTTCGGCGTGTGGACGCTACGCGGCGAGAAGGAAGAGGACGATGACGGCGCCGGGAACAAGGGGCGTTTCGGTCCGATCCTCACGGTCGCGGTGGCATTCTTCCTCGCGGAGCTGGGCGACAAGACCCAGATCATGACGATGACCATCGCGGCCGATCCGGCCGCCGTGCTGCGTACCTTGGGCGCTGCGGGTCCGGCGATCACTGATGCCCTACGCTCTCTCGGCCTCAGCGCGCAGGGCCTGACTTCCACGCAGACGTTCTGGGGGGTCTGGATGGGGTCCACCGTCGGCATGATGATCGCCGACGGGATCGCGATCATCGTGGGCGCCGTCCTCGGCAAGAAGCTGCCCGAGCGTCTGATCACGCGCATCTCGGGCGTCATCTTCATCCTGTTCGGCGTCGCCTCACTCGTCGCGGCGTTCGCCGCCGGCGCCTAGTCGCGGCGTATCGTGCGTGGGTGAGGTGAGTGCGATGAAGCTGATGCTGCATGCATGCTGTGGGCCGTGCCTGCTCGAGCCGTACGACGCGCTCGTCGGTCAGGGCCACGACGTGCGCGTCGCCTACGCGAACCCGAACATCCACCCGCGCGAGGAGTACGAACGCCGGCGAGACACGCTGCTCGCCTACGCGCGCGAGCGGGGTATCGACGTCGACGAGCTCGACTACGATGTCGAGCGCTGGCAGGAGGCGGTCCGCGGGCTGGAGGACCGTCCCGGCGAGCGCTGTCGCGCGTGCTTCCGGGTCCGCTTGGGCGCGGCGGCCGAACACGCCGCGGCGCTCGGTTGCGACGCGGTTGCCACGACGCTCACCGTGAGCCCGTATCAGGATCCCGAGGCGATCCGCGAAGCGGGGGAGGACGTCTGCGCTCGTGCCGGCGTGGCGTTCCTCGTCACGGACTTCCGCGAACGCTACCCGGAGGCGACCCGTCGCAGCCGGGACTTGGGCATGTATCGCCAGAACTACTGTGGCTGCCGCTACTCCGATGAGGAGGCCCGAGAGGCGCGTGCGCGCCGGAAGGCGGAACGCGCGGCCAAGCGCGCCTGAGCGACGCCGGCCCCGATCTCGCGCGCCTACTTCTCGCGCTTCTCCGGTTTCGCATCGCGGATGCCGGCCTCGACCTCGCGGGCCTTGCGCTCGCGATCCTGCCGGATGATGTGCCGCACGTTGCGCGCGTAGCGCAGCTGGCGCCTCACGGACAGGCCCGGACGCGAGACGCGCGTCAGGCGAGCTTCGAGGGCGCGTCGCAGGTCATCTGCCGTCTCGCCGGGGAAGTACGTGCGGCTCGATCCGATGACGTGGAGGATGTGGGCGTCGCTTCCGCCCGTGCAGGCGAAGCGGTCGCCCTGGCGCATCTGGTAGAGGTGAGCGACCCAGTTCGCGACGAACAGCAGCGGGGTGGAGTTCGCGATCTCCATTGCGTCGTAGTTCACGACGTCGTAGACCTTGCGGCGCCCGCGATCGAGACCGGCCTTCGACCACAGCTTCGGCGCGAAGGGGTGGGCGGCCACCGCGAGCCCGCCCTGCGCGTGGATCGCGTCGACGGTCTCCTGCGCGGACATGCCGGGGCGCACCAGCTTCGGTGTCCAGAGTCCGATGATGTGACCGTCGGAGCTCTCGACTTCCTGAGCGATGACGACCTCGACAGGCAACTGGCGCTCCCGCGCGATGCGGTCGGCCTCGATCGCGCCCACATTGGTGTTGTGGTCGGCGATGGCGATGACCCGCAGGTCGGTACGCGCGACGACCCACTCGAGGACTTCGGCGGGCGAGGCGACGCCATCGGAGGCCGTCGTATGAAGGTGTAGGTCCGCTGCGGACCAGGTCTCTTTCTGCATGGCGTTGCACATGGTACCCGATGGCGACACCGGGAGGCAGATGGGGCGGGTTACACTTGATGCCCGGAACCCACCGCCCCGCAAGGAGATGCCCCGCGTGCGTACGGATGACTTCGACTACGAGCTGCCGAGCGCGCTGATCGCGCAGTCACCCGCGGTTCCCCGCGACAGTTGCCGTCTGCTCGTCCTGCACAGGGACGACGGGCTCATCGAGCATCGCACGTTCTCCGAGATCGGTCGCTTCCTGCACCGCGGGGACCTGCTGGTGGTGAACGAGACGCGCGTGCTCCCGGCACGACTGCACGGTGTGAAGCGGGACACGGGTGCTGCGGTCGAAGTCCTGCTGCTGCGCGAGCGAGGCGCGGACACGTGGGAGTGCCTCGTGAAGCCGGGCCGCCGCCTGCACCCGGGCGCCCACATCGTGTTCGGGAACGGCGAAGCGACCGGGCTCGTGGTCGACGTGCTCGAGGAATCGGGCGCTCGCGTCGTCCAGTTCTCGGTCCCGGCGCCGCATCGCTTCACCGACGTGCTCCACCGGCTCGGCGAGATGCCGCTACCTCCCTACATCACGAAGCCGCTCGAGGATCCCGAGTCGTACCAGACGGTGTTCGGCACCGACGAGCGCAGCGCTGCCGCTCCAACCGCGGGGTTGCACTTCACGACGGAGCTGCTCGACCGGCTCGTCGCCGAAGGCGCGCACATCGCCCGCGTCGAACTCGACGTGGGGCTCGATACCTTCCGCCCTGTGACCGAGGACGATCCGGAGAAGCACCACATCCACACGGAGCACTTCCGCGTCCCGCAGTGGACGGCCGACGCCGTGGCCGAATGCCACGAGCGGGGCGGCCGGGTCATCGCCATCGGCACGACGAGCGTGCGAGCGCTCGAGAGTGCGTTCGACCCCGGATCGGGCACGGTCGTCGCGCAGGAGGGGCCGACGTCGCTCTTCATCCTGCCCGGGTACGAGTTCCGGGTGGTCGATGCGATGGTCACGAACTTCCACGTGCCGCGGTCGACGCTGATGATGATGGTGAGCGCGTTCGCGGGGCGCGACAAGATCATGCGCGCGTACGCAGCCGCCGTGAGCGAGGACTACCGGCTCCTCAGCTTCGGGGATGCGATGCTCATCATCTGACCGCGCACAGCGCGGTCGTGAGGCACGCGGAGGAGCGGGAAGGGGAGCGAGCGGCGCCGCGAGGCGCTGCTAGTCGATCGGCTCCCACCACGTCCAGTTGGGGTTGCCGCCCGCGGGGTCCGAGGCCGATGTGCCCGGAGCGACAGCGAGGCCAGTGGCGAGCGGCTGTCCCGCCGCCGCGAAGACGTCCACGCCGAGCGAGTCCTTGCCTGCCGCCGCGAATGTGGGCGAGCCGTCGGGCGACTGCGGGGTCGCGAAGCGAGTCGGCAGCGTCGGCCAGGTCCCGAACCGCTCCACGGCGTTGCCGGCGATGAGCTGGTAGCGCTTGCTCGAGAGCCGGCGCACGACCGGGCTGTAGAGGCGGAAGCCGTCAGGGCCGGAGATGACGATGGAGCCGTCTTTGATGGGCGACCCATAGACCGCGGCATCCTGCACGCCGCCGCCGGTGGCGAATGCGGTCTTGACCGTGCCGATCGTCGGCGTCGCCGTGCTCGAGTCGGCCAGCAGCGCGCCCGGCGTGTAGACCCGGCTCTCGAAGACCACGTAGTCGGGCGCCGTCGTCACCACGGGATTCGCTGCAGCGGACGGTGCCGCAGCGCCCGCGCTCGTCCCGTAGCTGAGGCCGCCGCCGGTGCCCTGCGACGACATGTCGCGCTCGGCCGTAGTGCTGACCCCGGCGTTGGGGCCCCCGCTCGTTCCGACGACGATGAGAGCGATGAGGGCGGTTGCGGCGAGTGCTCCCGCCGCGCCGATCCCGGCCCACTTCACGCTGTCGTTGAGAGTGCCGAACCAGTTCGCGATACCGGTGAGCCACTCGGGGCGGGCCGGTGCGGCGGGCATCCATTCGGGGCGACCCGTCACGACGGGCGGACGGGGTGTCGCCTCTGCGGGAGCGGGCTGCTCCGGGGAGGGAGTCTCCGCAGCACCGGGGAGCGCATCGGCCGCGACGAGCAGTTCGACCTCGCGCTGCATGGCTTCGAACCGCTCCGCGCTCGCGCGCTCTGCGGCAGCGGCAGCGATCGCCGCAAGCGTGGCGTCGATGACCGCGGGTGGGGCCACAGGCGTTGGAGCAGCGTCGACGTACGCAAGGCCGGCGCGGAATGCGCGGCAGTCCTCGCACTCATCGCAGTGCGCGACGGCATCGGCGAGGATCTTCGGTTCGACCTTCTCGCCGTCATGCGCGGCGGAGATGAGCGCCTGAGCTTCGAGGCAATCCATGCTAGGCACCTTCCTTCGCGCCGAAGCCGAGTAGGGCCACGAGCGCCCTGCGGGCGCGGAAGACGCGGGACTTCACGGTGCCTGCGGGAACGCCGAGGACGGAAGCCGCCTCGGCGTAGGGGAGACCGAACAGCGCGACCGCGTTGAACGCGTCGCGGTCCTCGGGAGACAGCGCGCGGAGCGCCGTCTCGAGATCCACGCGCGCCACCGCATCACCGGAGGTGTCAGACGCGGCGATGCCGTGCAGCGTGATCGGGTCGACGGGCGGCGCAACGCGACGTCCGGACCGGAGCATGTCGAGGCAGACGTTGCGGGTGACCCGGAACAGCCAGGTTGTGAACGCCGAGCGGCTCTCGAACCCTGAGAGCGAGTTGTACACGTTGACCCAGACCTCCTGCGTCGCGTCCTGAGCGGCCTGCGGATCTCCGAAGAACCGGTAGGCGTGGGCGTACACGGCGTTGGCGTGCGCATGAACGAGCGTCTCGAATGCGCCCATCTCGCCGCGGTTAGCGGCAACAATGAGCTCGGCGTCGCTCTGCGCAACGATCTTCCGTGGCATCCAGCACTCTCTTCGACGCAGGGAACCCCGGGATGGTTCCCCTCAGCGCCCTAGTTTCCATGATAGGTGGCCGTCGCGTCGAGAACTCTCCGCGCTACGGTAGAATCCGGCCCATGAATACTCTCGGTTTCACCCTCAGGACGACCGATCCGGGCACTTCGGCGCGTCGCGGCACGCTGATGACGGCCCATGGACCGGTGCAGACTCCGCTGTTCATGCCGGTCGGCACTCGCGGGACGGTTAAGGGCGTCCTGCCCTCGCGCCTGGCGGAGCTCGGCGCACAGACGGTTCTCGCGAACACGTATCACCTGTTCCTGCGCCCGGGCGACGCGCTCGTGGAGGCGGCGGGCGGCCTCAACAGGTTCATGGGCTGGAACGGGAGCACGCTCACGGACTCCGGCGGCTTCCAGGTCTTCAGCCTGGCCGACACCGTGAAGGTGACCGACGAGGGTGTCGCGTTCAAGTCGATCGTGGACGGCGCCCCGCACTTCTGGACGCCCGAGGACAACATGGCGATCCAGCAGCGCATCGGCGCCGACATCATCATGCAGCTCGACCAGTGTCCGCCGTACCCGGCCGACGAGCACTTCGTCGCCGGGGCAGTGCGCCGCTCCGCCGAGTGGGCGGCGCGGTGCAAGGCCGCACACACCCGTGACGGCCAGCTCCTCTTCGGCATCGTCCAGGGCGGCGTCTATCCGCACCTGCGGCTTGAGAGCGTTGAGCGTCTGGCCGAACTCGACTTCCCGGGCTATGGGATCGGCGGGTACTCCGTGGGCGAGCCGCACGACCTCATGCTCGAGTCGCTGGCTCCGGTGTGTGCCGCGATGCCGGCAGACCGCCCACGCTATCTCATGGGCGTCGGCAATCCCACGACGATCCTGCAGGCCATTGCGCTGGGCGTCGACATGTTCGACTGCGTGCTCCCGACGCGAACGGCGCGAACGGGCACGGCGTTCTCGAGTGAGGGTCGCCTGAACCTGCGCAACGCGCGCTTCGCGAGCGACATGGGGCCGCTCGACCCGCAGTGCACCTGCCCCACCTGCCGCTCGTACTCGCGTGCCTACATCCGTCATCTCGTCACGATGAAGGAGATGCTCGGCGCGATACTCATCTCCGAACACAACCTCTTCTACCTGCTCGACCTCACGCGCCGGGCGCGCGAATCGATCGAGCAGGGGACCTACGCTGCCTTCCTCACCGCGTGGATGGGCAGCCCTGCGGCAGACGACTACTGATATCGAGTCCACGCGCTCGCGCGCATGCGTGGAGGTGGGCGCGCGGTGTATCATCGGGCTCGCCCAGCGTGCCGGAGTGCGGCAGGCGCGGATCGAAGACGAACGGAGCCCCATCGATGGATCAGACTCTTGCGACTGTCGTCTATGTCGCCCTCATCGTCGGCGTCTTCTACTTCCTGTGGTATCGGCCGCAGCAGGCGCAGCAGAAGCGGATCCGCCAGATGATGGAGGAGCTCGCTCCCGGTGATCGCGTGATGACCGCGGGCGGTATCCTCGGCATCCTGCGCTCGATCGAGGGCGACGTCGCCGAGGTGGAGATCGCGGAAGGCGTGATCGTCCGGTTCCGCAAGCGCGCGATCGCCGAGCGTCTGGTGGAACCGGCCGACGAAGTGGACGCCGGGTAGGCGCGCGGTCGCGCAGATGATGGTGTAGAGTTTCGACGGTCTGCCGCCGCGAGCAAGCGGCGGCATCGTCTGTGTGTGACGAAACACGAGTGGAAGGCAGGGAATGGACGCCAGGCAGAGGAACTTCCTCGCTGTCGCGGGGATGGTCGTCCTTCTGGTCGCAGCGGTCTGGAGCTTCTGGCCACTGAACAAGACCATGAGGCAGGGGCTCGATCTTCGAGGTGGCCTTTCGGTCATCCTCACGCCGACCACGTCGGTCGACGCAGCAGCCATGCAGCGCGCGCTCACGATCATGCAGAGCCGCGTGAACGGGCTGGGTGTGTCTGAAGCTACGGTACAGCTCGAGAACGACAACAAGGCGATCCTGGTCCAGATCCCGGGCATCGAGGACCCGAAGGCGGCACTGGCTGCCATCGGGCAGACCGGACAGCTCGAATTCGTCGAGGTCGCGAGCTTGGACACAACGACGCAGAGCAAGGTCGAGGACGGCTACGTCTTCGCGCCGGGCTCGTACACGGCGTTCATGAACGGCAGTGTGATCAAGTCCGCCGGCGCAGCAGCGAGCAACGACGTCGCGACGCCCGGCTACGTTGTGAACATGTCGTTCGACGCATCCGGTACTGCCACGTGGGCGACCGTCACGACCCGCAACGCCGCAACGAAGGGACGCATCGCGATCTTGCTCGACCGCCGCGTTGTCTCGGCGCCGGCCGTCGAGGAAGCCATCGTCGGTGGCGAGACACGCATCTCGGGCAACTTCTCTGCCGATGAGGCGCGCAGCCTGGCCGCGATCCTCGAGTCCGGCGCTCTGCCGGTCGACCTGAGGTTCTCGCAGACCGAGGTCGTCGGTCCGACACTCGGCCAGGACTCGTTGCAGCAGGGCATCCTCGCGGCGCTCATCGGCCTCGGGCTGGTCGCCATCTATCTGGCGATCTACTACCGCGGCCTCGGCGTGATCGCATGGTTCTCGCTCGGCTTCTTCGTGATCACGTACATCGGCGTGCTCGCGGGCCTCTCGCGCGTTGGGCAGTACACGCTCACGCTGCCCGGCATCGCGGGTATCGTGCTCTCGATCGGCCTCGCCGCCGACACGTCGATCCTCATCTTCGAGCGGTTCAAGGAAGAGATCCGGATGGGCCGCACGCCACGCACCTCGGCGAAGAGCGGCACCAAGCACGCGATCCTCACCTCGCTCGACGCCGACGCCGTGACCTTCGCGAGCGCCATCCCGCTGTTCATCTTCGCGATCGGCCCGGTCAAGGGCTTCGCGCTCACGCTCATGCTCGGCATCGTGTGCGACCTCACGATCGCGATGCTCTTCACGCGGCCCATCGTCATCCTGCTCGCGGAATCGGTCATCGCGAAGATGCCCACCCTCTTCGGCGTGAAGGGGGGCGGCGCAAATGCGTAGGCCGTACATCGACTTCATGGGCAATCGCCGCTGGCTGTTCCTCGCCTCCGGCATCGTGCTCCTGGTTGCGATCGCGTCGCTCGCGATCCGCGGCCTCAACCTCGGCATCGAGTTCAGGGGCGGCACCGTCATCACGCTCTCGAACGTGAAGTCCGCTTCGATCTCGCAGGTCCGCACCGCAGCCACAAAGGCGGGTATCGCTGAGCCGCAGGTCCAGAGCTCGGCGAGCGGGTTCAAGGTGCGTTCGGCTGAGACCAACATGACGGTGGCGGAGAAGAACGCGACCGATATCGCGGCGACGCTCAACGTTCCCTCGACCGACTACCAGGTCTCGACGATCGGCCCCGAGTGGGGCAACAACATCACCAACGCGGCCATGATCGCGCTCGCCGTGTCGATCCTGGCGATCCTCATCTACGTGTCGGTGCGGTTCGAGTACAAGATGGCCGTCACGGGCGTCATCGCGCTGGCTCACGACGTCGTCATCACTCTCGGCCTGTATGCACTCATCGGCCGCGAGCTGACGCCGAACACGCTGGCGGCGCTGCTGACGATCATGGGCTACTCGCTCTACGACACGATCGTCGTGTTCCACCGCATCCGTGAGAACTCGAAGAACCTCACCAAGCGGACGTTCATGCAGATGGCGAACGACTCGCTCAACCAGGTCCTCGCCCGCTGGATCAACACCGGACTCTCTTCGCTCATCCCGGTCGTGTGCCTGCTGCTCATCGGCGGCGCCACGCTCGGCGACTTCGCCTTCGCGCTCACGATCGGCCTCATCTCCGGCGCCTACAGCTCGGTCGCCGTCGCGAGCCCGCTCTACGCGATGTGGAAGGAGCGCGAGCCGCGCTACCAGGCGCTCGCCAAGAAGTACGCCACCTCGGCGGTCAGCAAGTAGTACCTGCGCATCATCGGTGCGATCCGACGGGCCCGGCACGCGACACAGCGTGTCGGGCCCGTCTGCTAGCATCGCTCTCGTGCCAGACGAATCCCGCCCCCGAGCGCCATGGAACGTTGCCGATGCCGACGAGGCGACGGTTGCTGACCTGTCGGTGTCGGCCGGCGTCGACTCCGTTGTCGCGCGCGCGCTCGTGCTGCGCGGCGTCAACACACCCGGATCCGCGCACCGGTTCCTCACCCCCGACCTCACCCGCGACTGGCGCGACCCGGACGCACTCCCCGGCATGCCGGAGTGCGCCGACGCTGTGGCCGAAGCGGTCCGGGCAGGGAAGCGCATCGTCGTGTTCGGGGACTTCGACGTCGACGGCCTGACGGCCGCCGCAGTGGCCTGTCGTGGCCTGTCGGCCCTTGGGGGCACGGTCACGGCAGTGGTGCCGCATCGGTTCGAGGAGGGCTATGGGCTCTCGGACGCCGCCGTCGCCCGCGTGCTCGGCCTCGACCCGCAGCTGGTGGTCACCGTCGACTGCGGCATATCGAGCGCTCGCGAAGTCGGGATGCTGCGCGCTGCGGGAGTCGATGTCGTCGTGACCGACCACCACGAGCCCGGCGAAGGCGTCCCTCAGGGCGTGCCGCTGTGCGACCCCAAGCACGGCGAGAGCGGCTTCGATGGCCTCGCCGGCGCCGGCGTCGCGCTGAAGCTCGTGGCGGCGGTCGGCACGCGCCTCGGGGAGCCCGACGCATGGCGCGAGCTCACCGACCTCGCCACGATCGGCACGATCGGCGATATCGTGCCGCTGCTCGACGAGAATCGCGCGCTGGTGGCGGACGGGCTCGAGCGCATCCGGCGCGGACCCCGTCCCGCGCTGGCCGCTCTCTGTCAGATCGCCGGCGTCGATGCGAGCGCGATCACGTCGGACCGCGTCGCATACGGCCTCGCGCCGCGCCTGAACGCCGCCGGGCGCATAGCGGACCCGGCCGAGGCGCTCGAGCTGCTGCTCACCGACGACCCCGAGAGAGCTCGCATCCGCGCGCATGCGCTCGACCAGTACAACACCGCACGCCAGGCGGCCGAAGCCGATCTTTCCGCGCTCGCGCTCGCATCAGCCGAGCAGCGCTTCACGCCCGGTACGCGCGCGCTCGTGCTCTCGGGCGAGGGTTGGCACGAGGGCGTGCGCGGCATCGTCGCCTCGCGCATCGTCGGGCGCTTCGGTGTGCCCGCGATCGTCTTCTCGATCGAGGACGGCGAGGCGCGCGGCTCCGGCCGCAGCGTCGGGGGCGTCGACCTGCACGCCGCACTCACCCGGTGTCCCGGGCTCACGCGGTTCGGCGGTCACGCGGCCGCCGTCGGGTGCACGCTGCCCGCCGATGCCCTGCCCGAGTTCGCGGCCGCCCTGCAGGCGGTGCTCGCGGAGCTGCCCGCCGACGCCTTCGAGCGCCGGCTCACCGTCGAGGCTGAGATCCACCTGCACGAGGCGACGCGCGAACTCGCGGCGAGCCTGAGCGCGCTCGAGCCGTTCGGGCAGGACAACCCGCGTCCGCTGCTCGGCACGCGAGGCGTCTTCTTCAACGGCGCCTCGCTCGTCGGCAAGGAGAAGGAGCACCTGCGCTTCCAGGCGTATGACGGCGTCTCCTCCGTGCCCGCGATCTGCTTCCGCTGCCCCGACGCCGCCGATCTCGTGAAGCATGACGCGGCCGTGGATCTTGCATTCTCGCTCGAGTCGGACACATGGCAGGGCCGCGACCGGGTCCAGCTCATGGTGCGACGCATCTTCGCGCACACCGCGCCCGCCGATGCGCCGGCTGCCGAACTCGTGACCGAGCTGTTTGCGGACGCCGAGCGCATCCTGGCCCGCGGCGAGTACGAGGGCATCGCCGATGCGGAGTCGTTCCACACCAAGCTCGCGGGCGTGAGCTTCGAAGGGCGCCCGGACGTGGTGGCGCGGCTCGAGCCTGCCGCACCGCTGCGGCTCGTTCGCCAGCCCGACAACGAGTACGACCCGAATGCCATCGCCATCCTCGACACCGCCGGGGACCAGGTCGGCTTCTTCAATCGCCGCCTCGCCGCAGCGCTCGCCCCCGAGATCGACCGCGGCGCCGCGTATGTCGTCTCGGTCACCGAAGTGACCGGGGGCGAGGAGGGCGCGAGTCTCGGCGTCAACGTTCTCGTCGAGCGAGAGGGCGCCGCGGAGCAGTTCGAGCGCGACGCGGAGGCTCGGCGCGAACGGCGCGCGCAGCTTGCGCTGCTCGGCCCCGGGGAGCTCGACGCGGCGATCGCCGACGCGCTCATCGGCAACCGCACACCGCACGCCGCACAGCGCGAGGCGCTGGCACATCTGGCGGCCGGACGCTCGTGCCTCACGGTCATGGCAACGGGTCGCGGCAAGTCGTTCATCTTCCAGTCGCACGCCGCTCGCATCGCTCTCACCCGCGGCGAGGCGAGCGTCTTCGTCTACCCGCTCCGGGCACTCGTAGCGGACCAGGCCTTCCACCTCGAGGAGGCGTTCGATGCGCTCGGGCTCGAGGTCCGGCTCATCACGGGCGAGACCGCCCCCGGCGGTCGCGACGAGCTCTTCGCTGCGCTCGCGGACGGCAGCGTCGATGTGCTGCTCACGACCCCGGAGTTCCTCGAGCGGCACGCGGTGCGCTTCGCTGACTCGGGGCGTGTCCGCTTCGTCGTCATCGACGAAGCGCACCATGTCGGCCTCGCGCGCGCCGGGCACCGCCCCGCCTACTCGCGGCTGGGAGAAGCGCTGGAGGTCCTCGGCTCGCCGGTCGTGTGTGCTGTGACCGCCACGGCGAGCGGCGAGGTCGCCGCCGTCATCCGCGAGACGCTCGGGACCCGCGAACTCGTGCTCGACGACACGCGCCGTGACAACCTGCGCGTCGCGGACCGTCGCGGACTGTCCGACAAGGTCCCGCACCTGTCTGCGCTCGCCGCGCGCGGCGAGAAGCTCATCGTCTACGTGAACAGCCGCGACCAGTCGGTCGCGATCGCGCAGAAGCTGCGCGAGAGCAGTCCGCATCTCGCCATGCGCACCGCCTTCTACAACGGCGGGATGTCGCGCGCCTCGCGGCATGCGGTGGAGCGCGCATTCCGCGAGGGGGAGATCACGGCCATCGTCGCGACGAGCGCGTTCGGGGAGGGCGTCGACATCCCGGACGTGCGCCACGTCGCTCTCTTCCACCTGCCGTTCAATCGTGTCGAGTTCAACCAGATGTGCGGGCGCGCGGGCCGTGACGGCGCTACCTCCACCGTGCACCTCCTCTTCGGTCAGCGGGACGGGACGCTCAACGACCTCATCCTCGAGTCCGCCTGCCCGGACCTCGACGACCTGCGGGCGCTCTACGCGGCGCTGCGCGGGCGCGCACTCGCCGCGGAGGCCGGCTGGGTCGAGGCCACCAACGCCGATCTCGCCGACGATGTGAGGCGCCTTCGTCCCCGCACGCGACTGAACGACCGTGGCGTGTCCACGGGCATCGGCATCTTCCGCGAGGTCGGACTCGTGACGGGCGAAGGTGCGGGCGCCTACCGCCGGCTCGCCCTGCTGCCCGTGGAGGGCAAGGTCGAGCTCACGAGCGCCGTGCGCTACCAGGAGGGCCTCGAGGAGCGCGACGAGTTCTCGGACTTCCGGACCTGGGTGCTCGGTGCGCCCGCGGACCAGCTCCTCGCGGCGTTCGACCGGCCGATCCTGCCGTCTGCGTAGGAGAAGCGGGGGGCGACTCGTGCTGGCGGCTGCTAGAATCGCAGCACGCAAGCGCGAAAGGACCCCGTGACACTCAGCTACGAAGAGCTGGAGAAGCTCGTCGTCGAGTACAACCCGGCAGCCGACCTGCCGTTGCTGCGGCGCGCCTACGAGTTCGCAGCCAAGGCTCACGAGGGCCAGATGCGCAACAGCGGCGAGCCCTTCATCGACCACCCGGTGCACGTCTGCGCGATCCTCGTGGAGTTGCACCTGGACATGCCGACGCTGGTGTCAGGCCTGCTCCACGACACCGTCGAGGACAGCGATGCCACCGTCGCGCAGGTGAAGGCCGAGTTCGGTGAAGAGGTCGCGGCGCTCGTCGACGGGGTCACCAAGCTCGGCAAGATCAAGTTCGATTCGCGAGATGAGGCGCAGTCGCAGAACCTGCGCAAGATGCTCATCGCCATGGCGAAGGACATCCGCGTCATCCTCATCAAGCTCGCGGACCGCCTCCACAACATGCGGACCATCGAGTTCCTGCCTCCGGAGCGCCAGCGCGAGAAGGCCATCGAGACGATGGACATCTACGCGCCGCTCGCGCACCGCCTCGGCATCCAGCAGGTGAAGTGGGAGCTCGAGGACTTGTCGATGAAGGTCCTGGAGCCGCAGAAGTACCAGCAGATCCAGCGCATGGTCGCCGAAAGCCGCACCGCCCGCGAGGCGTACCTCAAGCAGGTCATCGACGAGCTTGCCGGCGAGCTGGAGGACATCGGCATCCACGCCGAGATCTCCGGCCGGCCGAAGCACTTCTACAGCATCTACCAGAAGATGTCGCAGAAAGGTAAGGACTTCAACGAGATCTACGACCTGATCGCCCTGCGCATCATCGTCGGCTCGGTGAAGGACGTCTACGGCGCTCTCGGCACGGTCCACTCCATCTGGAAGCCGGTCCCCGGCCGCTTCAAGGACTACGTCGCGATGCCCAAGTTCAACATGTACCAGTCGCTGCACACCACGGTCATCGGCCCGGCCGGACGGCCGCTCGAGCTGCAGATCCGCACCGAGGAGATGCACCGCACCGCTGAGTACGGCATCGCCGCGCACTGGCGCTACAAGGAGGGCGGGCGCGGTGACGAGAGCTTCGACGAGCGACTGGCCTGGCTGCGCCAGATGCTCGAGTGGCAGACGGAGCTCAAGGACCCGCGCGAGTTCATGGAGGCTCTCAAGATCGACCTGTTCGAGGACGAGGTCTTCGTCTTCACGCCGAAGGGCGACGTGGTGTCGCTGCGGCGCGGGTCGACCCCGATCGACTTCGCATACCAGATCCACACCGAGGTCGGGAACCACACGGTCGGCGCGAAGGTGAACGGCTCGATCGTCCCGCTCGGCTACGAGCTGCAGATGGGCGACCGCGTCGACATCATGACGAACAAGAGCGCGAAGCCGTCGCGCGACTGGCTCAACATCGTCAAGACCTCCAGCGCACGCAGCAAGATACGCACTCACTTCAGCAAAGTGAGCCGCGAGGACGACCTGGCGCACGGCAAGGACGAACTCCAGAAGATCCTGCGCAAGCAGGGGCTGTCCATCGGCTCGTCGGCCGGCGCACGTGCGCTCACGCACGTCGCCAAGGAGATGAACTTCGCCGAGTCAGACGACCTGCTCGCCCACATCGGCGCGGGCAAGGTCTCGGCGAAGCTGGTGGTCGGCAAGCTCATCAAGTTGCTCGCAGGGACCGAGGGCGTGCCGGTCGAGCCTGAGAAGCCCGAATTCACACTGGCGACCCCGATGATGGCGCCGCGGTCGCGCCGCAAGTCGCCCACGGGCGTGCGCGTGAAGGGTATCGACGACCTGCTCGTGCGCCTCGCGCACTGCTGCAATCCCGTTCCCGGCGATCCGATCGTCGGATTCATCACGCGCGGACGCGGCGTGTCGGTACATCGCGGCGACTGTCCGAACACAAAGGAGCTGCTGAACACGCCCGAGCGCATCATCGAGGTCGAGTGGGACATGGGCACCTCGACCACCTACCAGGTCGAGATCTACATCGAAGCCCGCGACCGCACCGCGCTGTTGCGCGACGTGACCATCGCGCTCGCCGAGGCCGGCGTGAACGTCTTGTCGGCCAACATCTCCACCGACAAGCAGGGCATCGCGACGATGCGCTTCCTGTTCGAGCTCGGCAACATGGAGCAGCTCGGCGCGGTGCTACAGCGCGTTCGCGGTCTCGACGGAGTGTTCGCGGCCGACCGCATGATGCCGTCGCCGGGGCTGCAGCGCCGGTGAGCGGGATCGCGATCCGGTGCCTCGTCCTCGGCGAGCTCGAGACCAATTGCTGGCTTGTCTCGGACGGCGCCGGCGGGCCGCTCGTCGTCATCGACCCGGCAGGGGAGCCCGAGCGGCTGCTCACCGAGGTCGGATCGCGTGCCGTGGCCGCTGTCGTGCTCACGCACGGCCATTTCGACCACCTCGGCGCCGCGACCGCACTGCTCGCGAGTACGACCGCGCCGCTCCTCGTGCACGAGTACGACGCGTGGGCCGTCACATCGGCGGAGGGCAACGGGGGAGCGGTCTTCGGCTTCGACGCCACGGCACCCGAGCCGGATCGCCTGCTCGCCGACGGGGATGTGATCGAAGCCGGCGACCTGCGACTGAGCGTGCTGCTCACGCCGGGCCACACTCCCGGCTCGATCTGCCTGCTCGCCGAGACGGACGACGGCGCGCATCTCTTCTCCGGCGACACCCTCTTCGCGGGCAGCGTCGGGCGCACCGACTTCCCGGGCGGCGATGCTCGAGCGATGCGCTCGTCCATCGCTCGCCTTGCCGGTCTCGATCCGCAGACCGCGGTGCATCCCGGGCACGGTCCCGACACGACGATCGCCCGCGAGAGCCGCGTCAACTTCTTCTGGCCCCGCGCGTAGGGTCGTCCGACAGGTCCCTGAGCGCGCGCCTGCTGGTACACTCGCACTCGGTTCTGGCCGCATGCGAAAGGCAGTATCCAGCGATGGCTCAGGTGAACTACCGCGCCCCCAAGGGCACCGCAGACATGCTCCCCGCGACCGGTCGGGTCTGGGAGCATCTGCTGCACACGGCGCACGAGCTCTTCGCTCGCTATGGCTACGAGCCCATCTACACACCCATCTTCGAGCACACAGACGTCTTCGTTCGCGGTATCGGTGAGGCCACCGACATCGTCGGCAAGGAGATGTACACCTTCGAGGACAAGGGCGGCCGCTCGATCACGCTGCGTCCCGAAGGGACGGCGCCCGTCGTGCGCGCTGCGCTCGAGCACGGCCTGACCTCCAACGGCCAGTCCTCGAAGCTCTACTACGCCGGCCCGATGTTCCGCTACGAGCGCCCGCAGGCCGGACGCATGCGCCAGTTCTGGCAGATCGGCGTGGAGGCGCTCGGGATGGCCGAGCCCACGCTCGACGCCGAGGTCATCTCGCTGCTCATGGAGTTCTTCGCGGCAGTCGGCGTACCCCGAGACCGCATGCGCCTGCTCGTCAACTCGATGGGAGACGAGAACTGCCGCCCGGCCTACCGCGCGAAAGTGGCTGACTTCATCCGCGCCCACGCCAGCGACCTTTGCGAAGAGTGCGTCCGCCGCGCGGACACGAACCCGCTGCGCGCGTTCGACTGCAAGAACCCGGGATGCCGTTCGGTCATGGCCGAGGCGCCGCTCCTGCGCGACGAACTCTGTGACGAGTGCTCCGCGCACTACAGTGCCGTGAAGTCGCACCTCGACGCCCTCGGCATCGTCTACGAAGAGGATTCGACGCTCGTGCGCGGGCTCGACTACTACACCCGCACGGTCTTCGAGGTGCAAGCCGAAGGCCTCGGCGCCCAGAACGCGATCGGCGGCGGCGGACGCTACGACCGTCTCTTCGAGATGTACGGTGGCCAGCCCACTCCGGGCCTCGGCTTCGCACTCGGCTTCGAGCGCACGGTTCTCGCACTCGAGTCCGCCGGAGTGAGCGTGCCGAAGCCGGCTATCGCCGAGGTGTTCGTCGCACGCGTCTCGGCCGAGAACGCCGGCGAGACGTTCCTCATCACTTCCGAGTTGCGCGGCGCGGGGATCGCGGCTGAGACCGACCACCAGGCGCGCTCGCTCAAGGCGCAGTTCAAGGTCGCAGACCGCCTCGGCGCCCGCTTCGTGGTCGTCGCCGGCCCCGACGAACTCGCGGCTGGCGAGGTCGTGCTTCGCGACATGGCCCAGGGCACGGAATCCCGTGTTGATCGAGCGGTGCTCGCAAACGAACTCACGGCGCTGCTCGCGCGCTAAGATACGAACCTTCACCGACCCATCCCGAAAGGCAGCCAAGACCCATGCTGGACGCCCGATACTCGATCCGCACGCACGTCGCAGGCGATCTGCGCCTGTCCCACGAGGGGGAGCAGGTCACGCTGGCCGGATGGGTGCACCGGCGGCGCGACCACGGCGGCCTCATCTTCATCGACGTGCGCGACCGCAGCGGGCTCGTGCAGTGCACCTTCGACCCGGAGATCTCCGGCGCCGCATTCGCTACCGCCGAGCGCGTCCGTCCCGAGTGGGTCGTGAAGCTCAGCGGGACTGTGCGTCCGCGTCCGGAGGGAACCGCGAACCCGAACCTCGCCACCGGTGACATCGAGGTCGTCATCACCGAGGCCACGGTGCTCGCCGAGTCCGTGACGCCGCCGTTCGAGATCGAGGCGGGCATCGACACCGACGAACTCACGCGCATGCGCTACCGCTACATCGACATCCGCCGCCCCGAGGTACTCTCGGCGCTGATGCTGCGCGACACCGTCACGCAGCGATTCCGCCGCAGCCTCGGCGACCGCGGCTTCATCGAGGTCGAGACACCCATCCTCGGCAAGTCGACACCGGAAGGTGCGCGCGACTTCCTCGTGCCGTCGCGGATGAGCCCGGGCGAGTTCTATGCCCTGCCGCAGTCGCCGCAGCTGTTCAAGCAGCTGCTCATGGTCGGCGGCATCGAGCGCTACTACCAGATCGCACGCTGCTTCCGCGACGAGGACCTGCGTGCCGACCGCCAGCCTGAGTTCACACAGGTCGACATCGAGATGTCCTTCATCGAGCAGGACGACATCCTGCAGATGATGGAGGAGATCATGCACGAGGTGATGCGCGAGGCGGGCCACGACCTCCACGTACCGCTCGCCCGCATGCCCTACTCCGAGGCGATGGCGCGCTACGGCTCCGACCGGCCGGATGTGCGATTCGGTCTCGAGCTCGTGGATGTCTCCGGCGTGTTCGCGACGTCCGAGTTCAAGGTGTTCGCCGGTGCGCTGGCGTCCGGCGGCGTCATCAAGGCGATCAACGCGAAGGGCGCCGGCGACTGGAGTCGCGGCCGCATCGACGGCCTGAACCAGTTCGTGATCGACGCGGGCGCGAAGGGTCTCGCCTGGGTGGCGTTCACATCCGAGGGCGACGTGAAGAGCCCTGTCGCCAAGTTCTTCACCGAAGACGAGATGGCAGCCCTGCGCGCCGCGCTGGCCGTGGAGCCCGGCGACCTGGTCTGCATGGTCGCCGACGCGCGCGACACCGCCAACGAGGTGCTCGGCAACCTGCGCCTGCGTCTGGCCGACGAGCTTGAACTTGCGCGTGAGGGATTCGCCGCGCTGTGGGTCGTCGACTTCCCGCTGCTGAAGTGGGACGAGGACGAGAAGCGCTGGAACGCGAATCACCACCCGTTCACGCGCCCGTTCGACGAACACGTTGCCACGCTCGAGTCGAACCCGGGGGAGGTGCTCAGCTACAGCTACGACCTCGTGATGAACGGCCTCGAGATCGGCGGCGGCACGCTGCGCATCCACGACACCACGCTGCAGTCGCGCGTGCTCGCGCTGCTGGGCATCGGCGAGGCGGAGGCGCACGCGAACTTCGGGTTCCTGCTCGATGCGCTCAAGCACGGCGCTCCGCCCCACGGCGGCATCGCGCTCGGCCTCGACCGCCTCGTGATGGTGCTCGCGGGCGCGAGTTCGATCCGCGACGTCATCGCGTTCCCGAAGACGAGCTCCGGCGCCGACCCGATGACGGGCGCGCCGGACGTGGTGAAGCCGTCGCAGCTCAAGGAACTGCGCATCAAGACCGATTAACTGCAACAGGGCGTGCACGCCGCGTCCGGTGCAGGTAGGATTTGGCTCGGATGTCGCGCGAAGACGCCCGGCAGGGGGTCGTAGCGCTCATCCGGGGTGGGCGGTAGTATGTGGTCTGGACTTCGTCTTGCCGTGCTCCGACACAACGGTCGAACCAACGCTTCACCAACGGGAGCCCGACATCAACTCGGCAAAGTGGTATCCCCCTAGGCTGGGGAAGCGCGAGTGCCGAGGTGAGGGCACCCACCTGCTAGGGCAGGTTCACCCGTCGGGGCACGGCAAGGCGAAGTCACACCAAGAGGGGCGCACCACACCGAAGACAGGCCTGTAGTCGGGACGCGGATCCGCCGGAGGGCAGCTACATGCGCAGAGTCGTTACAGCACTGGTGTTGGTCGTGGGGGCGATGATGCTCGCAGCATGTACGGGCGGCGCGCCCGCCGGAACCGCCACCCCGACCACGCCGACCACTCCGGCTACGACCCCGGGTGCCAGCGTCGTGGCCACGAACGCGGACATCCTCTCGCCGACCCAGCCGGTCGCCGAGGGCGAGATGTTCCCGACCGACCCCAATGCGGTCCCCACTGCGGTACTCGCCAACCTGACGGCGAAGAAGCCCATGCTCGTCTTCTACTACGACCCCACCACCAAGGTGGCGGCCGACACGCGCAAGCAGATCGATGCCGCGCTCAAGAAGCACGTTGGCGCGATCGAACTCGTGGCGATCGACTACACCGCGGGCCTGGGTTCCGGCACCGCGACCGCGACGTCCTCGCCCGAGGTCGACAAGGCCGAGCTCATGGCCGGCGTGCTCAAAGTCAAGACGACGCCGTACCTGATCTTCGTCGACGCTGAGGGTCGCATCACCTACCGATTCGCTGGCTACGTGGATCGCATGCTCATCGAGCGCGAGGTGCAGCGCGCCACCGAGTAGTGTGGCTGGCGCTCAGTAGTGGCGGACCTCTTCTCTGACGCAACCGACGACCTGCTCGCACGCGAGGCGCCTCTCGCTGCCCGCATGCGTCCGCGCACTCTCGACGAGTTCGTAGGCCAAGAGCATGCGGTCGGCCCCGGGACGGCCCTGCGCGCGGCCATCGAGCGCGACGAGCTGAGCTCGCTCATCCTCTACGGCCCTGCGGGCTGCGGGAAGACCTCGCTCGCCCGCGTCATCGCCAACACCACCAAGGCCGCCTTCACCGAGGTCTCCGCCGTCACTTCCGGCGTCGCCGACATCCGCAAGGCGATCGAGGAGGCTCGCAACCGGCTCTCCTTCGAGGGCCGACGCACGATCCTGTTCATCGACGAGATCCACCGCTTCAGCAAGTCCCAGCAGGACGCGCTCCTGCACGCGGTGGAGGACCGGCTCGTCGTGCTCATCGGCGCGACGACCGAGAACCCCTTCTTCGAAGTGAACGCGCCGCTCATCTCACGCTCCCGTGTCGTCGAGATGCGTCCGCTCGCGGACGAGGACGTGCGCGTGCTCGTGCGCCGCGCGCTCGCTGACGGGGAACGGGGCCTCGGCGGTCGCGCGAAGCTTGGCGACGAGGCCGAGGACACGATCGTGTTGCTCGCGGGAGGGGACGCCCGCGCGGCGCTCAACACCCTCGAGCAGGCGGCGGCGGAAGCGGGTTCCGGCGGCGTCATCGACGAGGTGGTGCTCGAGCGCCTGGTGGGGGAGCGCCAGCTCACCTACGACAAGCGCGGCGATACGCACTACGACGTCATCTCCGCCTTCATCAAGTCGATGCGGGGGAGCGACCCCGACGCGGCGATCTACTACCTTGCGCGCATGGTGCACGGCGGCGAGGACCCGAAGTTCATCGCGCGGAGGATCCTGATCTTCGCGTCAGAGGACATCGGGAACGCGGATCCCCAGGCGCTGCTCGTTGCCGCTGCGGCGTTCAAGGCGGCAGAATCGATCGGCTGGCCGGAGTGCCGCATCAGCCTCGCGCAGGCCGTCACCTACATGGCACTCGCGCCCAAGAGCAACGCCAGCTATCTCGCCATCGACGCCGCACTCGACGAGGTTCGCAAGGGGCCGGCCCGCGCCGTGCCGAACCCGCTGCGCGACCGGCACCGTCCGGGCTCCGACGCATACGGGCCCTACAAGTACCCGCACAACGACCCGGACCACTGGGTCGAGCAGCAGTACCTGCCTGACGGGCTTTCCGAGGGCGCGTTCTTCGCGGCTGGCGAGAAGGGCTGGGAGGCCGAGCGGGCTGCTGCCCGCAAGCGCATGATCGAGCGCCGGCGCGAGGGCGGCGGCTAGCGTTCCGGGTCCGTGTGCGGCGGTGTGCTCGAGAGGATCCGATGCCGTCCGGTCGAGTGGACCGCGCCGCATGCTAGACTCGAAGTACTTGTTGTCGATGTCGGGGGTGCACGCAGCATGGGCGCGGAAGCCTGGGTCAGGATCCTGCTGTACGTCGCGCTGATCGTGCTCGCAGGCTTTGCCGTCTGGGGCGTTCGCGAAGTCGTCATCACCGCCCGCTCCGTGCGCAAGCTCTCCGACGAGCTCGGCACCACCCTTCCTCCGCTCATCGAGCGCGCCGACAGCACGCTCGTGGCTGTGAACGCCGAGATCGTGCGCGTGAACGGCGTCGTGAGCCAGCTCGAGGAAGTCTCCGATCGCGTCACCACGACCACGCGGGCGGCTCAGGAGATCGTTGAGGCCCCCGCGGCCGCGGTCGCCGGTTTCGCCGAGGGCGCGCGCCGCTTCTTCAACGTGCTGTTCAAGTCCTAGGCTGCAGGTACTCCGGCGCCCAGGCGCCGAGACATCTCGGGAGGGTTCGGTATGTCCGCAGGCGACAGAGTGGTCCTCAAGGTCCCGTCGAGCAGCGAGTACGCGCGGACGGTGCGTCTCGTCGCCGCAGAGCTGGCGACGCGGGCGGGCATGGATATCGACGGGATCGACGACGTGCGCATGGCCGTCGAGGAGGCTTTTGTCTACGCGGTCGAGCACCTGGCCGGACCTGAACTCGAGTTTGCATTCACCGTGCATGAGGGCAGCATCGAGCTCGACGTGTCACCCCTGTCGAGCGATTGCGCGGGCGAGGAGGCGCCGGACAGCAGCGAGCGGTTCGCCCGCTTCATCCTCGAGACGATGTGCGACAGCTGCGAGATCGGCGAGATCGACGGCGTGTACCGGCTGCGCGTGGTGAAGTCGGCAGGGTAGCGATGGCGCCGGGCACGCATAGGCGCACGAGGAAGACCTCGCGCCGGCTCGTCTGGGACAAGGCCCTCACGCACGAGCTCTTCATCGCGTACCACCGCGAGGGGCAGGAGTACGCCCGCGACGAGCTCGTCGAGATGTACCTGAACCTCGTGAAGTACCTCGCAAGCCGGTTCCGCAACCGCGGCGAGCCCATCGACGACCTCGTTCAGGTCGGCACGATCGGGCTTATCAAGGCGATCGACCGCTTCGATGTGGACCGTGCCGTCGAGTTCACCACCTACGCGACGCCGACCATCGTTGGCGAACTCAAGCGCTACTTCCGCGACAAGGGCTGGGCGATCAAGGTCCCGCGACGCCTCCAGGAGCTCTCCTTCAAGGTCAACCAGGCCGTCGACGCGCTCACCCAGCGGTACCAGCGCTCGCCGACCGTCCCGGAGATCGCCGAATACCTCGAGGTCACCCCGGACGAGGTCCTGCAGGCGCTCGAGACCTTCGAGGCCTACAACTTCGTCTCCCTCGAAACGGACCGGAACAGCGACGGCTCCGAGTCCTTCTCGATCCTCGAGTACGTGGGTCAGGACGACGCGCTCATGGCCGTCGTGGACGACCGCACCATCCTCACGGAGGCGTTCAAGCGGCTGACTCCGCAGGAGCAGCACGTGCTCTACCTGCGCTTCTTCGAGGGGCTCACGCAGACCGAGATCGCGACACGGCTGGGTATCTCTCAGATGCAGGTCTCGCGACAGCTGCGCAAGACGCTGCACGTGCTGCGCGAGAACATCGTCTCCGACGGGAACGACTAGGACCGGCATGACGACTCCGGAAGAACGTGCGAAGCGCTGGCGCAACCTTGCGTTCAAGGTCTGGGCGGTCATCGGCATCCTGCTGCTGGTCGGCGTGGGCGGCTGGGTGCTGCAGCACGTCATGTCGGCGCTCGTGCCGTTCGGCCTCGGGCTCGTCATCGTTCTGCTGCTGCGCCGCCCCGTGGACTGGCTGGGCGAGCGGATGCCGCGCCAGCTCGCGGTCGCGATCTGCTACCTGACGTCGCTCGTGGTGCTGGGGATCGCGTTCGCGTTCCTCATTCCGCCGATCTATGCGCAGATCGCGCAGTTCATCGGCCAGGTGCCGGCGTACACCCAACAGGCGTACGACCTGTACAACAAGCTCATCGCGGGCGGCGCTGCCAACACCACACCGGACTGGCTCACCCAGGCCATCGTGGCGCTGCGCGACCAGATCGTGAAGGGCGCCGGCACGTGGTCGAGCGCGCTCGCGTCCTACGCGGTGAGCGCCGGCTCCTCGCTCGCGAACGGGCTCATCGGCCTCGTGCTCGCATTCATCATCGGCTTCTACACGCTCACCGACCTCCCGCACCTGGAGCGCGAGGTCTATCTCATCGCAGGGGAGCGTTTCCGCGACGAGACCGAGCATGCGTTCCGCACCATCACGCGGGTGCTCGGCGGGTGGCTGCGCGGGACACTCATCACCTCCAGCGTCGTGGCGACACTCATCTCCATCGGCCTGTGGATCGCAGGCGTGCCCTATGCGCTCGCGATCGGCGTCCTCGGTGGCATGCTGAACGTCGTGCCCTACGTCGGTCCCGCGCTGACTGCGCTGCTTGCGGGCGCGGCCGGGCTCTTCGTCTCACCGATGACGGCCGTATGGGCCGTGCTCGTCGTGTTCGTCGTGCAGCAGATCGACTCGCTGCTCGTCGGCCCGCGCGTGATGTCAGAGCAGGTCGACCTGCACCCGCTGCTGGTCATCCTCGCCCTGCTCACGGGAGCTGCCCTCTTCGGCGTGCCGGGCATGGTGCTCTCCGTGCCGGTCGCGGCCGTCATCAAGGGCCTCTTCGTCTACTGGTTCGAGAAGCGCGGCGAAGGCGACATGTTCAGCAGCACGGGTGTGCTGCTGCGCGCGAACCGCCCTGAGTGCGATGACGAGGGCGCGGGGGATGGGGAGAGTGCCAAGGACGTCGGGGACGAGGTCGCCGGCTCGGTGGCTCCCGGTGCGGACACGGCTACCCCGCGGAAAGCCGCGCCGAAACGCCGGTAGGCGGCGGGCCGGGGCACAGGGGCTTCCGCTGGGGCTTCCGCTGGGGCTTCCGCTGCGGTTCCCACTGCGGTTCCTGGTCTGAGCGCACGCCATTCTCGGCAGCGGCTCGCAGGGCGTCCCTCGCCAAGCGATGTATAGCCAATGTATAGCCGGAGCTCCGGCGCTCCGCGGCCTGGAGGATGCGCGACCGCGCCGCACACGCTCCGGCGCTCCGCCGCTTGCGAGGCCGCGTAGCGCACACCCTCCGGCGCTCCGTCGCCCGGCAGACGCAGGACCGCGCCGCACACGACAGCGTCCTCACTAGCGCACGCGCGCGTCCGACACGGTAGAATCCTGCGGAAGATACGGGCGCGCGCCCATGCTTCGGCATTCCCCGCGTTCCCGCGCGCACCACGAGAAGCCGTCCCAGATCCAAGGAGACGTTGAGCAGTGAACTCCGCCGAGATCCGCGAATCGTTCCTGTCGTTCTACGAGAGCAAGGGCTGCCGTCGCTGGCCGTCCTCTTCGCTCGTGCCGGACGACCCCTCGCTGCTGCTCACCTCCGCCGGCATGGTGCAGTTCAAGCCGGTCTTCCTCGGCGTGCGCGACCTCGGATTCACCCGGGCCACCACGGTGCAGAAGTGCCTGCGCACCACCGACATCGACATCATCGGGACCACCGGGCGCCATCACAGCTTCTTCGAGATGCTCGGCAACTTCAGCTTCGGCGACTACTTCAAGACCGAGGCCTGCACCTGGGCGTACGAGTACTCCACGCAGGTGCTCGGTCTCGACGTCGACCGGCTCTGGTTCTCGATCTTCGAGGACGACGACGAGGCCGAGGCGATCTGGCGCGACGTCGTGGGCGTGCGCCCGGAGCGGATCGTCCGCATGGGTGCCAAGGACAACTTCTGGGCGGCCGGCCCCACGGGTCCGTGCGGTCCGTGCTCGGAGCTGTACTACGACCAGGGCCCGGAGGTCGGCTGCGGAAGCCCCGACTGCGCGCCGGGCTGCGACTGCGACCGGTTCCTCGAGTATTGGAACCTTGTCTTCATGCAGTACGACCGTGCCGAAGACGGCACGCTCACCCCGCTGCCGAAGCAGAACATCGACACAGGCATGGGCCTCGAGCGCATCGCCGCCATCCTGCAGGGCGTCCACAGCAACTTCGAAACGGACGTGCTCCGGACCATCATGGCGAAGGCGCAGGAGATCACCGGGCACGTCTACGGCGCGGAGGGGGAGAAGACCGACACCTCCCTGCGCATCCTCGCCGACCACGCCCGCGCCGTGGCGTTCATGATCGCGGACGGCATCCTGCCCTCGAACGAGGGCCGCGGCTACGTATTGCGCCGCATCCTGCGCCGCGCGGTGCGTCACGGGCGCCTGCTCGGCGTGGAGGACCCGTTCCTGGGTCAGCTCATCGACGTCGTCGTCGAACTCATGGGTCCTGCGTATCCGGAGATCGTCGAGCACCACGCCTTCATCAACCGCATCGTGCTCGCGGAGGAGCAGCGGTTCGGCGCCACGCTGCGCCAGGGCCTGCAGCTCCTCGAGGCCGAGATCGAGCGCAGCCAGGGCGCCACACACGGCAACGCGTTCGACGGCAGTGTCGCCTTCACCCTGCACGACACGTACGGATTCCCGGTGGAGCTCACCTCCGAGATCGTGGCCGAGGCGGGCCTGCACGTGGATATGACCGCGTTCGAGGCCGAGATGGCCCAGCAGCGCGACCGCGCCCGCGCGGCCGTGAAGGACGAGAGCTGGAACATCGGCTCGAGCTTCGACGACATCATGCGTGCGAACGGCCCGACGGAGTTCCTGGGCTATGAGGCGGACGAGGCGACCGCGAAGGTCGTCGCCATCCTCGTGGACGGCGCTCCCGTCGCGCGGATCGAGGAGGGCGCGGTCGCCGACATCGTGCTCGACCGCACGTCGTTCTACGGCGAGCAGGGCGGCCAGGTCGGCGACACGGGCGAGATCGCGGGCCCGGACGGCGTGTTCCGCGTCGAGGACACCAAGATCCCGCTGGCCAAGCTCATCTCGCATCGCGGCCGCGTCGAGTCCGGCTCGCTGGCCGTGGGCGACGCCGTGTGCGCGTCGATCGACCACCTGCGTCGTGAGCGCATCCGCCGCAACCACACCGCGACGCATCTGCTCCACTGGGCGTTGCGCCTGGTGCTCGGCGAGCACGTCAAGCAGTCGGGCAGCTTCGTGTCGCCCGACCGCCTCAGGTTCGACTTCACGCACTTCGAGGCCGTCACGGCCGAGCAGATGACCAAGATCGAGCGCCTTGTGAACGCCAAGGTCATGGAGGACCACGCGGTCCGCGCCTACGAGACCACGCTGCAGGCCGCCCGCGAGGGCGGCGTCACCGCGCTCTTCGGCGAGAAGTACGGCCAGATCGTGCGCGTGCTCGAGATCGGCAACTTCTCCAAGGAGCTCTGCGGCGGCACCCACGTCACGCGCACCACGGAGATCGGCCTGCTCAAGGTCACGAGCGAGGGCAGTGTGGGCAGCAGCCTGCGAAGGATCGAAGCGGTGACGTCCTTTGACGCATACGACTTCGTCCGCGCCGAGGAAGAGGTGCTCACCGCTGCGGCGGACGCCCTCAAGGGCCGTCCGGCCGAGGTTGCCGAGCGCGTGAACGCCACGGTCAAGCGTCTGCGCGAGGTCGAGAAGTCGCTCGCGGATGCGAAGAAGCGCGCGGCTGGCGGCGCCTCCGAGGCGCTCGCCACCGAGACCGCCGCGGCCGGCTACGACGTCGCCATCGGCCTGGTGCCCGACATCTCGAGCGTCGACGACCTGCGCGACTGGGCCGACGCGCTGCGCAAGACCGTGCCCGCTGTCGTGCTCGCCGCGGTGAGCGAAGGTCGCGTCCTTCTGCTCGCGGCCGGCTCGAACGAGGCGGTCGCCAAGGGCTTCAACGCCGGTGAGATCATCAAGACGATGGCTCCGCACGTCGGCGGCCGCGGCGGCGGCAAGCCGGCCATGGCGCAGGGCGGTGGCGACGACGCGAAGGGCGTGGACGCCTCTCTCGAAGCCGCCCGCGCGCTCGTCCGCGGCTAGGCGCGGGGGCAACCCCGGCATGCGGCACCTCGGGTTCGACATCGGCGAGCGACGGATCGGCGTCGCGGTCTCGGATCCGTCCGGCAGCGTCGCCACCCCGCTCGTCGTGCTCGACGCGCGCGAACTGGCGCGCGACATCAAGCCGCTGCGCCGTTTGATCGACGACTACGGGCCCGGCGAGATCGTCGTCGGGCTGCCGCTCACGATGAGCGGCGAGCCGGGCCCGCAGGCGGCCACCGTTCGGGCAACAGTTGCGCGACTACTGGAGCCCTTCGGCATTCCGGTCGCTTACCATGACGAACGCCTGAGCAGCGCCGAGGCCGAACGCGCGATGGCCGCGACAGGCGCGGATTCCCGCGCGCGACGCGGAGCCGTCGACATGGTCGCCGCGTCCCTGCTGCTGCAGAGCCACCTTGACTCCGAACGACTGTCAGACACCGAGGAGCACGACGCATGATCGACGACGAGCCGCAGGATCCCCGGGAGTACCGGGAACCCCGTCGCGGTGACCGGCACCGGGCCGCGTCCCGTGGCAGCGGGCGCTCGCAGCGTCCTCGCGCCGCGGAGCGCGCGACCCTGAACCCTCGCGCCCCGCGCGCCCCGCGCGCCCCGCGCGTCCGCTCGGAGCGCGGCGCCATCGCCGGCGCGCGCATCGCGATCCCGGCGATCATCCTGCTCGTCATCGTCGGAGGCATCGCCTTCGGTGTGTGGAACACGTTCTACCGCGCCGCCTCGCACGTGCCCGCGGGCCGCACCGTGACCGTCGTCGTGCCCGAGGGCGCCTCTGCCGCGCAGGTCGCGAACCTGCTCGCGAGCAAGGGCGTCGTCGCGAACGCCATCATGTTCCGCATCCGCGCGAACTCGATGGGCGCGGCGGACAAGCTCAAGCCCGGCGAGTACCGGTTCGTCACCGGTTCCGGATACGAGGACGTCATCAAGGCCCTCGCCGAGGGCCCGCAGGTCCAGCACGTCACCTTCACCATCCCGGAAGGGTGGAGGATCGAGGCGATCGCGGCCCGCGTGGAGGCCAAGTTCGGGATCCCGGCCTCCGAGTTCGCCGATCTGGCCGAGACCGGAGCCAAGGACTTCAACTACCCGTTCCTCAAGGACAACCCGACGAAGTCGCTTGAGGGCTACCTGTTCCCGAAGACCTACACGCTCGAGGCGAGCGCGACCGCCTCCGACATCATCAACGTGATGCTCGCGCAGTATGAGAAGGAGGTCGCCAGCCTCGACTTCTCGTACGCCGAGTCGAAGAACCTGACGCATCACGAGGTGCTGACGATCGCGTCGTTGATCGAGCGAGAGGCGTCCGTCGACACGGACCGTCCGAAGGTCTCATCGGTCATCTACAATCGGCTCCGGATCGGGATGCGCCTGCAGTTGTGCTCGACGGTGCAGTTCGCGCTCAGGATCAATGATCCGAAGCTGAGCCTCGAGCAGCTCAAGGTCGACAGCCCCTACAACACCTACGAGAACGCGGGTCTGCCTCCTGGGCCCATCTGCTCTCCCGGGCTCGCGTCGATCAAGGCCGCACTGAAGCCTGCGGATACCACGTACCTGTACTTCGTGCTCACGCACAAAGACGGACGGCATTCCTTCGCTACGAACTACGACGACTTCCTGAGGCTGAAAGCCCAGGCGGACAGGGGGCTGAAGTGACCGGTAGCACGACCTCGGCCGTGCTCGAGAGCGCGGGGATGCCGGCAAGCGGCGCTGCGCCCGCGATCGAGATACGCGGCGCGCGCAAGGTCTACACCGTGTTCCCGAACACGAAGCGCGTGGCGGTCGACGACGTGTCGATCACGGTGCCCCAGGGCGCCATCCACGGCCTTCTCGGACCGAACGGCGCCGGCAAGACGACCACGCTGAAGATGTTGCTCGGCCTCGTGAGGCCCGACGCCGGCGTCTTCACGATCCTCGGCGCCGACTCGAGAAGCCGCATCGGTCGCAGCGAGCTCGGCTTCCTGCCCGAGCAGCCGTACTTCCCGCCGCAGCTTTCGGCCGCTCAGGCGCTGCGCCTCTATGCGCGCCTCTCGGGCGTGCCGCACAAGGACATCGCCGCTCGCATCGATGAGCTGCTGACGCTCGTCGGGCTCGAAGGCCAGAACCGAACGCTGCTCTCGGCGTTCAGCCGCGGCATGTTGCAGCGTCTCGGCATCGCTCAGGCGATCGTCGCGCGCCCGCGCGTGGTCGTGCTCGACGAGCCGGCGAGCGGGCTTGACCCGATCGGTCAGCGCGACGTGCGCAACCTGATGCTGAAACTGCGCGACGAGGGCGCCACGGTGCTGCTCTCGAGCCACCAGCTCTCGGAGGCCGAGGTCGTGTGCGACCGCGTCTCGATCATCAGCCGTGGCCGCGTGGCCGCTGAAGGGTCCATCCACGAACTGCTGAGCGTGGCGGGCCGGACCTCCATCCGGGTTCGCGAGCTGCCCGCCGGGCTGCCGGTCGCAGTGGCCGATCTCGCCGACGACGTTGCACTCTCCACGGGTGGCGTGCTCGTGTTCTCGGTGCCGGACGATGCGGTGCGTCGCGCGGTCGACGCTATCGACGACGCCGGCGGGAAGGTCGTCTCGGTGGAGCCGAAGCGCGAGTCGCTCGAGGACTACTTCACCCGGATGCTCGCGAGGACCGAAGAGGAGGCCAAGCGATGATCCGCAGAGTATCGGCCATCGCCGGCGCCGTCTTCCTCGACGCCATCAAGCGACGCATCGTCTACGCCGTCGGCTTCTTCGCCGTCGTGCTCGCGTTCTCCGCGCCGTCGCTGCCGTCCTACGGCGTCGGCGTCGACCAGGGCGTGTACCGCGAGGTCGCCCTCGCGCTGACGTTCGCGGCCGCGTTCGTGCTCGCGCTCGCGCTCGCGGCGAACCGCATCCCGTCAGAGGTCGAGCGGCGGACCGTCTACAACGTCGTGGCGCGCCCCGTGGGGCGTTGGGAGTACGTGGTCGGGACGTGGGTCGGCATCACGGCCGTCATGGCCGCGGTGATCGCCGCCTTCACGCTCGTGGACCAGGGCGTCGGCCTCGTGCGCTACGGTGAGGCGATGTGGCAGTTGTGGGAAGGCGCGCTCGCGATCTGGTGTGAGATCGGCGTGCTCACCGCGTTCGCCGTCGCGATCTCGGCGATCTCGAGCGCGGTGGTCGTCGCGGTCGGGACGCTGACGTTCGCGTTCATCGGGCACTCGCGCCAGCCGATCCTGTCGAGCTTCCCGGGCTTGCCGGCATGGCTCTACCCGTCGCTCGACACGTTCAACGTCATCAACCCGGTCGCGCACGGCTCTGGATACGAGTGGCCGTACGCGCTCATCATGCTGGGCGTACTCGTTGCGTGGGCAGCGGCGCTGCTGATCCTCGGCTCACTCGGTTTCGGGAGGCGCGACCTGTGACGCAGCGTTCTCGCACAGGAGCGGCGATCGCGGCGGCAGCACTGTGTATCGCGCTCGTTCTCGGCGGGCAGGCGCTCGCCGATGCCGCCGCGCCCGAAGCGCCCAATGGTGCGCTGACGGGCCAAGCGATGGGTCGCGCCGGCTTCGCCTACCTGACAGGCCTGCGCCAGTTCGGAGCGGTCCTGCTCTGGAACCGTCTCGAGCCCCAGATGCACAAGTACTACGGGGGAGACATCGGCCTCGGCAAGATGACCTTCATGCTGCCGAACATCAAGGCCATCACGATGCTCGATCCGCAGTTCGTCGAGGGCTACTACGTTGCCCCGGAGATCCTCATCGATAGCGCCCGAGTATCCAGCGTCCCCGCGCAGGAGGCAAAGCGCAGGATCGAAGCGGGTCTCGCCCTCGCGAAGGAGGGCATCGACAACAACCCGAAGTCCGGCATCCTGCTCGCGTCCTACGCGCAGCTGATCTGGACGCGCGGGGACGACCTGAAGGCGGCGCTCGCAGCGGCCAAGCGCGGGATGGCCGATGACATCGTCTGGCGATGGGACGATGAGGAGTGGGAGAGCATGGCCATCTTCAAGGCCGTGTTCGAGAAGTCCGGGGAGACCACACTGGCGGCACAGGCACAGGCGATCCGGGATGCGATCGACGCGAACCCGAATGCGACCGCACGTCCCCAGGACACCGACTAGTGTCGATCTTCGCGCCCGATTCGTATCTCACCTCGGTCCACGCGATCGATCTCGACGCCCTCGCGCGCGACGGCGTTCGTGCCATCCTCATCGACCTCGACAACACACTGCTGCCGCGCGACACGAACGTCGTTCCGGACGAACTCAAGGCGTGGGCCGCGCAGCTGCGCGACCACGATCTCGCGGTGGTTCTCGTGTCCAACAACTGGCACCAGAGGGTCCATCACGTGGCTTCCGAGCTCGGGTTCGACCTAGTCGACAAGGCGGTCAAGCCGCTGCCCTTCGCGTTCCTTGCGGCGCTGCGGCGTGCCGGGGCACAGGCACGCCAGGCGGTCGTGGTCGGCGACCAGGTGTTCACCGACATACTGGGCGGTAAACTACTAGGGATGCGGACGATACTCGTTGCGCCGCTGTCGAGCACCGACCTCCCGCACACGCTCCTGCTGCGAAGACTGGAAGCGATCGTATTGCGCGGACGCGTACCGCAGCCCTAGGGCGCTGCGGTACGGTCCTGGTCCAAAGACGGAGACTGGTCCATGAAGATCGATGGGAACACGAAGCTGGCCGGAGTGCTGGGCTGGCCTGTCGCACACAGCCTCTCGCCTGTCATGCAGAACGCCGCATTCCACGCGATGCAGTTGCCGTGGGTGTACCTGCCGCTGCCGGTGGAGAAGGCGGTCGATGTCGCTCAGGTGGTCTCCGCCACTCGCATCCTCCCGTTCGTTGGGTTCAACGTCACCATGCCGTACAAGCGGCTCATGCTCGATCTCTGCGATGAGGTCGTCCCTCTCGCGCAGATCGCAGGTGCGGTGAACACCGTGCGCTGCGAGGACGGCAAGCTGATCGGCTACAACACGGACGGCCGCGGGCTGCTCGCCGCCCTGCACGAAGAGGCGGCGCTGAACCCCGAGGGACGAAGCTTCACCATGCTCGGTTCCGGGGGAGCCGCAGGAGCAGCACTCGCGGCCATGATGATGGCGGGTGCGGCTCGCGTGACGGTCGTCTCGCGCGATCCCGAGCACGCCCGGAGACTGGTCGACCGCATGCGCCCTCACGCGCACGGCACCGAACTCGTCGCTTTGGAGGCCGGCCCGCAGAATGGAGCCGCTTTCATCGAGGCCGATGTGGTCGTGAACGCCACGCCGGTGGGCATGACCGCTGGCGATCCGCTGCCCATCAACCCGCACTGGCTGCATCGCGGCCAGATCGTCTGCGACATGATCTACGCGCCCCTGCGCACGCGTCTGCTCGAGGAAGCTGAGCGGGCTGGGGCGATGGTGGTGGGCGGTCTTGGGATGCTCGTGCATCAGGGCGCGATGGCGCTCGAGCTCTGGAACGCCGGCTGCAATGAGAGCGTTCCGAGACACGTGATGCGCATGGCTGCCGAGGCAGCCATTCAGGCCCGTGAGAACAACTGGTCGGGGAGTGGCGAGAAGTAGATGGCGCGTCCCAACGTCACACGACTCGGGAAGCTCCTCGTACAGGCGGGGCTCGTCACCGAGAAGCAGCTCGAGCACACGCTCGCCAAGGCGGGCTCGGTCTCGCTTTCGCAGGCACTGGCCGACGCGAAGATCGCGACTGAGGACCAGATCGCGCGTGCGGTGGCCCAGCAGACCGGTCTCGAGTACGTCGACATCGGGCTGTTCGAGGTCGATGCGAACGCCGCGACGATGCTTTCCTCGGACATGGCGCGCCGCTACACGGTGCTCCCGATCGCCATCGACAACGGCACGCTCGTGCTCGCGATGGCCGACCCCGCCAACATCTTCGCGATCGACGACGTGCGCATCGTCACGGGTCTCGAGGTGCGCCCCGTCGTCTCCGCTGAGGCCGACCTGCTCCAAGCCATCGACAAGTACGCGGCCCTGCAGACGAACGTCGACGAGATGGTCGACAACGTCGCGGACTCCCTCATAGCCGGACTCGGCCGCAAGAAGAGCGAAGAAGAGGAAGCAGCGGCGGCCGAGGCGGGCGAGGAATCGGTCGTCAGCAAGCTCCTGAACCTCATCATCACCGAAGGCATCCAGCAGGGAGCAGGTGACATCTACCTCGAGCCGCAGGACAACGACCTTCGTGTCCGGTTCCGCATCGACGGCGTGTGTCAGGAAGTCATGCGGAGCCCGAAGAAGCTGCAGGCGCAGCTCATCAGCCGCGTGAAGATCAGCTCAGGCATGGACATCGCCGAGCGTCGTGTCCCACAGGATGGCCGGTTCGGTGTCGTGCTCGAAGGCAAGGCGGTGGACTTCCGCGTCGCTGTCCTCCCCACGGTGCGCGGCGAGATGTGCGTCATGCGACTGTTGCGCCGCGACTCGATCATGATGTCGCTCTCGGATCTCGGCTTCATGGAGTCGTCCTTGCTCGCGCTCAAGAACGCGATCACGAAGCCGTACGGCTGCATCCTCGTCACGGGGCCGACCGGTTCCGGTAAGTCGACGACGCTGTACGCGGCCATCAACGAGACGAACGACCCCACCACGAACCTCATCACGGTCGAGGACCCGGTCGAGTACCGCCTGACGGGACTGTCGCAGGTGCAGGTGCACGAACGTGCGGGCCTCAGTTTCGCGAGCGCCCTGCGCTCCATCCTCCGCCAAGACCCCGACACGGTGATGATCGGAGAGATCCGTGACGCCGAGACCGCACTGATCGCCGTTGAAGCGGCGCTCACCGGCCACCTCGTCCTCTCGACCCTGCACACGAACGATGCGCCGAGCGCGATCACGCGACTCACGGAGATGGGCGTCGAGCCGTTCCTGTCGGCGTCGGCGATCAACTGCGTGCTGGCCCAGCGCCTCGCGCGTCGCCTGTGTCCCGAGTGCAAAGAGGCATACACGCCCGACGAGGCGATGCTCAAGCGGCTCGACTTCCCCTACGAAGAGGGCAAGCCTCCGACGCTCTACCGCGCGGTGGGCTGCAAGAAGTGCAACAACATCGGATACAAGGGCCGCATGGGCATCCATGAGGTCATGACGATGACCGAGTCGCTCGAGCGCCTCGCCGTTGAACACGCCTCCGCGGACGAGCTCACCCGGCAGGCGATACGCGACGGCATGGTGCCGCTGCGACAGGACGGCTTCAAGAAGTGCGCCCTCGGCCAGACATCGATCGAGGAAATACTCCGCGTCATCATCTGACGTGCCGATACAACCGCCATAGGACCGTGTGGCGGTGGTGCGAAGAAGGCGGGTCGAGCTAGTCATGGGGCTTCATGGTCGTTTGGGTGACTTCACGCTGGCCGACGTCTTTCGGCTGGTGGCGCTGAGCGGGAAGACCGGGGTTCTCCAGATAGCCTCAGGTGAGTTGCACGGCTCAGTCTGGTTCCGGCGCGGCGAGGTGTTCTTCGCGCGATCCGACCGGCAGCGTCAGCTGCTCGGGGAGCGTCTGGTGGCCGCCGACCGCATCACGCCGGCGCAGCTCTCGCTCGCGCTCGAGACGCTCGTGAGTGAGGTCCGCACGGGCCGCCGTCTCGGCGAGATCCTCGTCGACGAGGGCATGATCACCCGCGAGACGCTCGAGCAGTTCGTCCAAGAGCAGATACAGGACACCGTCTTCGACCTCTTCACGTGGGAGACGGGGGAGTTCTCCTTCGAGCCCCTTGTCGCGCCGCCCGTCGTCGAGGACATCGGGCTCTCCGTTTCGGTGGAGAACCTCGTCATGGAGGCCTCGCGCCGCCTGAAGGAGAGCGCGGAGAACGCCGCCGAGAGCGCTTCCGCTGCGGTCGTCTACCGCCTGTCGCAGGCTCCGGGCGCCGGCAGCGCGGACATCTCGCTCACGCCGGACGAGTGGCGGATGCTCGTGCTGAGCGACGGTCTTCGCAGTGTCGCCGACATCGCCACGGCAACGGGGTTCGCGATCCCGGACGTGTCGCGCACGCTGCGCGGCCTCTTCAACGCCGGACTACTGGAGTTGGGAACCCACGACCAGGTGATCGCCGAGGTCCCCGAATTCGCGGCGGAGATCCTCGCTGACTTCAACTCGGAGGGCCCGCCGGAGGCTCCGGGGGACGAGGAGGACGAGGAGAATGCCGGTCCGGTGCACGTGCTCGCGCCCGAGGCCGAGCCGCCCGAACTGCTGGTCGTCGAGTTGAGCGACATGGCGCTGATGCCGGGCGAGGAGGAGCTGGAACCCGGTCCTGAGCCTGAGGCGCGACCCGAGCCCGAGCCCGAGCCCGAGCCCGAGCCGGAACCGGAGCCCGAACCCGAGCCCGAGCCCGAGCCCGAGCCCGAGCCCGAGCCGGAGCCCGAACCCGAACCCGAGCCAGAGCCCGAGCCCGAACCCGAGCCCGAACCCGAGCCCGAACCCCAGCTGGACGAGGAAGCCGGGCCGGAGACGCCGCAGCCGGAGAAGTTCGTGGAGCCGGACTACGTTCCGGTGCAGAACCTCTCCGAACGCTACGCGACGGAGGAGAACACGCCATCAGCGTCGCTGTGGTCGGGGCTCGGAGACGAGCTCACCGCGCTCACCGGCGGTCTGTCGCACGCGCGCAAGCACACCAAGAAGTCCAAGGCCGAGGCAGAGGCGGCCGCCGCCGAGCCCCAGGTCGAGGCGTCGATCAAGCGCGACCGCTCGGTGAGCCGCGCGATGATAGAGAAGATCCTCAAGGGTTTCGAGCGCAAGTGAGCACTCCCGCAGCTGAGAGGCAGTCATAGTGCAGTCGGTCAAGATCGTCGTCACGGGGCCGGAGCGATCGGGTACGACCTCGTTCATCAGGTCCGTCAGCGAGATCGCGGTGCTCACCACCGAGCGCCGGATCCCCGGGGCCGACCCGAGTGCCCGCGAGATCGTCGTCCCCATGGACTTCGGTCGTGTCACCATCGATGACGACGTGGTGCTCTACCTCTTTGGAACCTCGGGAGCCGACGACCGCTCCCTCGTGGGTGGACCGTTCGCGGACGGTCTGATCGGCGTCGTGGTGGTGGTCGACGTCGCGAAGCCGGCCTCGATCGATCGCGCGGCGCAGATCGTCGCGTTCCTGCGGCAGCACGGCGATGTGCCCTTCGCGGTGGCTGCCAACCGCCGCAAGGACGCCCTCGCGGATTCGCAGGGCCTTGCGGAGCGCATCAGCGCCCCCGAAGGAACGCCGATCGTCGAGTGCAACGCCACCGACCGCTCTTCGGCCAAACAGGTCGTCATCGCGCTTCTGCGCCGTATACTGGACACGATGTCCTAGGCCCGCGTTCGCGGGACTTGTTCGCACCGTCCCCGATCCCGAAGCTAGGCGGCGTACTTGGCGCAGGTCAGCAAGCGGCTCGGCCAGATGCTCATCGATGCCGATGTCATCACCGAGGTCCAACTCAACGACGCTCTGGAAGTCCAGCAGGCCTCAGGAGGCCAGCTCGGCCGCGTCCTCGTTCAGTTGGGCTATGCGTCCCAGGCCAATATCCTGCGCGTTCTGGCCGAGCAGATCGGCCTTCCCTTCATCGATCTCGCCGAGCGTCATCCCGACCCGACCGCGGTCGCCATGGTGCCGCGGGAACTGGCGAAGCGCTACGTGCTCATGCCGGCCGGCTTCGACGATCGCGGTCGTCTGGTCTGCGCGATGGCGGACCCCCAGAACGTGCTGGCGCTCGACGACCTTCGCATCGTCACCGGCTACGATTGCGTGCCGGCCATCGCCACGCGCGAGGACATCCTCGCCGCGATAGACGAGATCTACGGCGCTGCGCATCGTGAGGCCACCACGGACCTCCTCAGCGAGGAGCTTGGCGGCCCTGAGGATCTCGAGAAGCTGGGCGAGATCGCCACCGAGGCACCGATCGTCAAGCTTGTGAACTTCATCATCACCAAGGCGGTCGGGGACCGCGCATCCGACATCCATATCGAGCCGCAGGAGAATGACCTGCGGGTCCGCTACCGTATCGACGGCGTGCTCCACGAGATGATGCGGAGCCCGAAGTCGGCGCAGGCCGCGGTCATCTCGCGCTTCAAGGTCATGGCGGACATGGACATCGCCGAGACCCGAAAGCCGCAGGACGGTCACTCCTCCATCCAGGTGGGCGAGCACCTGCTCGACCTTCGCGTGTCGACGCTGCCGACGGTCTACGGCGAACGCGTCGTGCTCCGTATCCTGCGCAAGGACTCGATCCTGCTGAGGCTCTCGGACCTCGGCTTCCTGGAGCAGACGCGGGAGCGGTTCGAGGAAGCATTCAAGAAGCCGTACGGGGCTGTTCTCGTCACCGGTCCGACCGGTTCGGGCAAGTCCACGACCCTCTATGCGGCCGTCAACGTCCTCAATGACCCGTCACGCCACATCCTGACCGCCGAGGACCCGGTCGAGTACCGCTTGCCGGGCGTGAACCAGATCCAGACGAATGTGAAGGCGGGCCTCACGTTCGCGGGCGCGCTGCGTTCGTTCCTGCGCTGCTCGCCCGACGTGATCCTCGTCGGAGAGATCCGTGACCGCGAGACCGCGAAGATCGCCATCGAATCGGCGCTCACCGGCCACCTCGTGCTCTCCACGCTGCACACGAACGACTCGTCGAGCGCGGTGACACGACTCGTGGAGATGGGGGTCGAGCCGTTCCTCGTCTCCTCGTCGCTCAGCTGCGTGCTCGCTCAGCGCCTCGCGCGGCGCCTGTGCAGCGACTGCAAGCAGGAGTACGAGCCGCCACGCCAGATGCTGCTCGACGCCGGGTACCCGGCGGACGACCTCCCCAAGACGGTCTGGAAGGCCGTGGGTTGCCGCAAGTGCGGTGGCACGGGCTACCGCGGCCGCATGGGCCTGCACGAGGTGCTCACCATGACCGAGGAGATCTCGAAGCTCACCGTTGCCAGCGCCTCTTCAGAGGAGATCCGTCGCATGGCCATCGAGCAGGGCATGCTCACACTGCGCCAGGACGGGCTCGAGAAGTGCCGCCTGGGACAGACGTCCATCGAGGAAGTGGCGCGCGTCGTCGTGTAGGCGGATCGCCGCCGCTCGTCTGCTCCCGTGCCAAGGTGGTGTAGCACAAGTGTGCTACAATCCGCACGTCACCTCATGATGGAGAAGGAACAATGGTCCAGGGAGTGAAGCTCAGACGCGCGGGCGGATCGATCGCCGCAACGCTACCCAAAGACATGGCCGATAGGCTGAAGCTCGAGGCCGGGGACACGGTCATCGCGGTCGAGACCGACAGCGGCATCCTGCTCACGCCCTACGACCCGGATACCGAAGAGGCCCTTGCTATCGCAGCGCGCGTGGCCCGCACGTATCGCAGCGCGCTCCGCGAGCTTGCGAAGTAGAACAACGGTGGCAGACACCGCTCCGGAGCCGCGCTGGGTTTCCCGCCTCGTCATCGAGGCCGTGCACGCGGACATGCTGCTCACGCACGGCGGGCTTCCAGGACTGCGGGACGCGACGATACTGGAGTCTGCCCTGGCCCGTCCGCGTCAGAGACACGCCCACGACCCGTCTGCCGAGCTGGCCGATCTCGCAGCGTCGTATGCTTTCGGTATCGTGCGCGACCACCCATTCAACGATGGCAACAAGCGAGTCGGATTCGTGGCTCTGGCGGTCTTTCTGGGTCTCAACGATCTTGAACTTGAGGCCAGCGAATCGGAGGTCGTCGAAACCCTCGTGGCGCTCTCGTCGGGTGCGATCGATGAGTCCGCGCTCGCTGGATGGGTGCGGGAGCACACGAGCAGGGGGGCCCGTCCATGAACGACGACATCTTGCACCGTGGCCCCATCGCTGACGTTTCGCTGGCCGGGCACGATGACTACCCCCGCGAGATGGGCGACTTGCTCACGGAAGTCGCGCGCCGTGGCGGCAGCGATCTGCACATCGCCGTCGGACGACGGCCGACGATGCGCCACAACGGCATGCTCGTGGAGCTGGAAGGCCCTGTCGTCCAGCCGAAGCACAGCAGAAGCCTCGTGATGTCCATCATGAACGAGGAGCACAGCGAGGCACTCGAGCGCGAGTGGGAGGTCGACTTCGCCTACTCGATCCCCGGCGTTGCACGCTACCGGATCAACGCCTACTGGCAGCGGGGGAGCATCGGCGCGGCGTGCCGCTTCCTGCCGCCGGCGGCCGGGTCGTTCGCGGAGCTCGGGCTACCGCCGGCTATCGAGGAATTGGCGCTGCGCCCCCGCGGCCTGACGCTCGTGACCGGTCCGACCGGCTCAGGCAAGACGACGACGCTCGCGTCGGTCGTCGACTACATCAACACGAACCGCTCGCTGCACGTGATGACCGTCGAGGACCCGATCGAGTACCTCCACGAGCACAAGAAGTCGATGGTCAACCAGCGCGAGGTCGGCAGCGACACGCACGGCTTCGAGCAGGCGCTACGCCACGTGCTGCGCGAGGACCCGGATGTGATCCTCATCGGTGAGATGCGCGACCTGCCGACAATACGCGCAGTGCTCACGGCTGCGGAGACTGGTCACCTGGTGTACGCGACGCTCCACACGCAGGACGCCGCGCAGACGATCGACCGCATCGTCGACGTCTTTCCGCCGAGCCAGCAGCAGCAGGTGCGCGTGCAACTGGCCGGATCGCTCAATGCGATCCTGTCGCAGCAGCTCGTGCCCACGCTGGACGGGAGTGGTCGAGTCCTCGCAACCGAAGTGCTGATCGCGACCCCGGCGGTGCGCAACCTCATCCGCGAGTCGAAGACGCACCAGCTCGCAACCGTCATGCAGACAGGTCGCATCCACGGCATGCAGACGATGGACGAATCCCTTGCCGACAAATACCGGCAGGGACTGATATCCTACGACGTGGCTCTCGCACAGGCAGTAGATCCTGCGGTTCTGCGCACGCTCATCGAGCCGGCAGACGGCCGGGCCGGGGGATAGGGAGAAGGGCTCGCATGGCGACGTTCAAGTACACCGTCCGCGACAAGTCGGGTCGACCGGTCAGCGGATCCATTGAGGGCGATAACAAGGACGCCGTCTCCTCGAAGCTGCGGTCCATGGGCTACGTGATCGTCACGCTCAACGAGAGCACGGGACTGCTGGCTTCACTCAGCTCCATCAGCATCGGCACAGGAGTGAAGCCCGCCGACATCACAGTCTTCGCCCGCCAGTTTGCGACCATGATCGGCGCGGGCCTCTCTCTGACGAAGTGCCTCTCCATCTTGGGGCAGCAGTCTGAGAGTGCTGCCCTTCGGGCCATCATCAACCAATTGATGCGCGACGTTGAGAGCGGGCAGTCGCTGTCCGACGCCATGTCCAAGCACCCGAAGGTCTTCCCGCCGATCTTCGTGAACATGGTCCGTTCGGGCGAGACCGGCGGCGTACTCGATGAGGTCCTGAACCGGGTGGCCGACCACTTCGAGCGCGAGTCCATGATCAAGGGTCGAATCAAATCCGCCATGACCTACCCGATCGCAATGGGTGCGCTCGTCCTGCTCGTCCTGGTTGCGATGATGCTGTTCGTCGTTCCGACCTTCCAGAACATGTTCTCGAGCATGGGCGGCACGCTGCCGCTTCCCACTCAGATTCTTGTGAGCATTTCTGAAGGCTCGAGGAGCTGGCCCGGCTTGGTCTTCGTCGTGACGCTCACGGCGCTAGTCGTGCTCTTCCGCTGGTGGAAGAACACCGACAACGGACGCTTCACGTGGGATGCCATCAAGTTGCGTTTGCCTCTCGCAGGGAAGCTGATCCGCAAGATGGCGCTCGCTCGTTTCACCCGCACTTTCGGAACGCTCGTTGCGGCTGGCGTGCCCATTCTCGCTGCGCTTGACATTGTGGGGTCAACCGCGGGCAACGAGGTGATTGCACGCGCGTTGCGCAAGGTTCGAGCAGCGATTCGCGAGGGTGAGACGATTGCGAAGCCGCTGGGGGAGAACCCGGTCTTCCCTGCCATGGTCGTGCAGATGATCGCGGTCGGCGAGGAGACGGGTGCTCTCGACGCCATGCTTTCTAAGGTCGCGGAATTCTACGATGAAGAGGTGACCGCGGGCGTCGAGGGACTCACCTCGATCATCGAGCCGGTCATGATGGCAACGCTGGGTGGAGTTGTCGGTGGGATCGTCATCGCGCTCTACCTGCCAATGTTCGAGGTCATCAACCTCGTCAAGTAGCCGTCAACCGTTCATCGGACGCCGCCAGCGACTTTGCAGGAATCCGTTGACGCCGTCCACGAAGATACCGCTAAAGTTTCGGATGCAAGGGTCGATATCTCTTGCAGGGGGACACTCGGTCCCCTTGGGAGATTCGTCCCACTGGAGGCAAGAGAAGGGGAAGGTGAGCATCTTGATGAAGATGTTCCGTAAGGAAGAGGGCTTTACCCTCGTCGAGCTCATGGTTGTCGTTCTCATTATCGGTATCCTTGTTGCAATCGCTGTTCCTGTGTTCCTGAACGCCAGCGCCAACGCTCAGGCCAAGTCGTGCCAGGCCAACCAGCGCACGTGGGCTGGCGCGCTGTCGACGTACAACGCCAACCAGGGCACTGACATTGTGATCACTCCCGGCGCGATGGGTAGCGGCACCATGGCTGGTATGTTCGGAACCGGGGCCAACGCCGTCATCAAGACGATCCCGGTGTGCCCCGCGAAGAAGGGTTCCCCCGCTGGCCAGTACATGGTCGACGCGACCGGGACGGTCACGAGCGACATGGGTACCACGGGTGGCTGGGCCGTGGCCAACCACGAGCTCGGTCAGTAGTAGCACGAGTGTCAGCGAGAAGGGCCGGGGCATTTGCCCCGGCCCTTCTGTTCTAATGTGGTCCGGTTCTTGTGTCGATAGCGTGAGCGTGTGAACCCGCGTCTTCCTTGCCGCGGGGAGCGGCGGGGTCGATAGAGACTCGATGACGGAAGGGCCTAGGAGATGAGGGTGTCACGCACGAGCGACTGCGGATTCACGCTGGTCGAGCTCATGGTCGTGGTGCTGATCATCGGTATTCTGGTGAGCATCGCGATTCCGGTATATGTATCCGCGACCGATGACGCCAAGGCCAAGGGCTGCATGGCCAACCAGCGCAGCATCACCGGCGCTCTTGACATGTACTCGTCGATGGTCGGAGCGACGGTCTCATCGACGCCGGGCAAGTTGGCGTCCGGCGGGTCGGGATGGTACGCGATTCTCGTCCCCGGCTGGATCTACAACGGGCCCGTCTGTCCCGCGAACAAGGACGCATACTACGTGGGGGCGGATGGAAGCATCCTCGGGGACCTGGGGGACACGCAGGCCTTCAAGCCGGGCCATGAGGCGCCATAGCCTGCTGACCTTCTGCTCGCGTATTCTGTCGGGTGGTGCGAACCGGGCTGAACCAGGAAGATGGTGTCGTGCAGTCGAAGCGATGCACGTCAGTCGGGAGGATGGGCGCATGTTCGGACTCGAGCGTGATGAGAGCGGCGTGACGGCGGCGCAGACCGTGGTCGTGCTAGTAATCGTCTGCATCCTTGTGTACCTGGCTATTCCGGTTTGGGGCCGACTCGTTGAGCGAGCCAAAGCGCGTTCCTGTCAGGAGAACCAGCGCACCATCCACGAGGCGATCGCGATGGCTCGGGCCGACGGGAATGCCGGGTCCTGTGTTGGCTACTTCGACTCAGTGCTAGAGCCCGGGCGCGGCTGGGGACAGGTTCTGATCCCCGAGTACCTCTCGAAAGCGCCCACGTGTCCGGTGAGCGGCGCAGCGTACAACGTGAGTCCGTTCGGGATAATCTGGTCTGACCAGGGCGCGGGGCAGTACATGTGGATCAATCAGGGGCTTGAGAACGACCACCGGCTGAGTGGTCAGTAGGGCGGAAGCGTTCATGTCGCAGTTGCTGTCGTGGCTTGTCTGTCTTGTTCTCGGCGCTTTCGGTCTCGTCTTCGGTTCGTTCGCCAACGTGCTCATCTGGCGCATGCCGCGCGGGGAGTCGATCGTCTCGCCCGGGTCGCGCTGTCCCAGCTGCGAGCATCCCATCCGCTGGTATGACAACGTTCCAGTCATCTCTTGGCTCGCGCTTCGAGGCAAGTGTCGCGATTGTGGCGAACCGATTGCGTGGCGGTATCCCGCGGTGGAGTTGGCGTCGGGGGCGTTGTGGGTGCTGGCGTTCTGGCGTTGGGGTCTTTCGCCGAGCCTGCCACTCGCGATTGTCTTCTTCTACGTGCTCTTGGTCCTCGCTGTGATCGACATTGACACCCGTCGGCTCCCCACGCCTCTCGTCGCTGTGATTGCTGTCGCGGGGTGGATAGGGGTTCTGGCCCACTGGGTGACCGGACTCGAGTTCGGACCGCTCATCGGCTCCGGCGGTGGCGGGTGGCTGGGACACCCGGCAGTCGTTGCGATGATTGGATTCGTTGCGGGCGGGGGTACTTCCGTCGCAGTCGCCACCCTGTACAGCCTCCTCCGCAAGGCGGATGGACTTGGCTTTGGAGATGTACGGTTGCTCGGGGCGATGGGCATCGTTCTCGGGCCGTACGTGCTTCTCGCCTACGCGCTTGCCAACGTCTTCGGCGTGTTTGGCGCCATTCCGGTCATGATCCGAGGCAGGCGCGCTGCGCGCGAGGAGGTGGCTGAGGATCGTGTTGCTGGCGATCGCGACTCGGGCGACGCCTTCTGGGATCGCGATGCCGTTCCGCCGAGCGTCGAGGACTCGCGCGATGAGACGCCGGCGGTTGGGGATGAGGCGGATTCGGGCAGTGCGCCAACACCGCCGCTCTCGATCCAGTTCGGCCCCTTCCTCGCGCTGGCCGGGGTAGTGACCGCGCTCTGGGGACCCGCGCTGTGGCACGCGTACCTGCATACAGTGGGGATGGTATAGTCTGCCTGTTTGGGCGTCACCGCAGGTGGGGACGCTAAATGTTTTGGACCGAAATGCCGATGTGTTACGATACGCGCTGGTCGAGCGCCATCGGTCCTGTGCCAGCATGCGTTAGCACGAATCGGGGAGGATATGGCTTCCATTTTCGGAGGGTCATCTTCGGCCGTCGTCGGTCTCGACATCGGCTCTGACCACATCCGCTTGGCACAGCTGAAGGCCCAAGGTGCGGGCTTTGCGCTGCAGCGCTACGGTGTGGTGCCGTTGCCGATGGGTTCCGTCGTCGAGGGCGAAGTGGTTGACGCCGACTCGGTTGGCGCTGCCGTCCGCGACCTGATGCGTGCCACGGGAGTCCGGCCGGGCACCGAGGTCGCCGTCGGCGTGAGCAACCAGAAGGTCGTCGTCAGACTCGTCGACCTGCCGTACATGGAGAAGGCCGAGCTTGCCGGCGCTATCCAATATCAGGCGCAGGACTACATCCCGATCCCGGTGGAGGAAGCGATCCTCGACTTCCAGATCATCGGGGACTACATGACTTCTGCCGACGAGCACATGATGGAAGTGCTGCTCGTCGCCGCTCAGCGCGACATGATCGATCAGATGGTCCGCTCGGTCGATCGCGCGGGGCTTCGGCTTCGCGAGGTGGACGTCACTCCCTTCGCGATCGTTCGCGGGCTGCTCGGGGTTTCCCCGAGCGCTTTCTCTCTTGACGCGGAGCCAGAGGCGACCGCGATCATCCACCTCTCCGCAGGAATCACGAACATCGTGGTGGTGGAGAAGGGGATTCCGCGGTTCACCCGCGTGTCCTCAGTCGCCGCGAACGATCTGACCCAGGCTGTCGCGACGGCGCTGAACATCAGCTTCGCTGCTGCGGAAGACCTCAAGGTACGAGTCGGCCTTCCTTCGCCCGACGAGGGCGGTGTCGTGGTGGAGTTCCCCGCGGACATCGACCCCGATGTGGCGCGCGGTACGCAGGAGGCGCTCGAGCGCGAGGTGAGCCGCTTCATCGCGGAAGTGCGCCGATCTCTCGACTACTACCTGACGCAGACCTCACAGGTCCGCAGCGTCAGCAAGGTGCTGCTCACCGGCAGCGGCGCTCAGCTGCGCAACCTCGGCTCCTATGTGGCGCGCGGCCTATCGGCTGAAGTCGAGCTGGCCGACGCGTCGCGGTGGGTGCAGGTGCCGCCGTCGCTGCAGACGCTGTATGGCGCCGACCGCTTGGGTGCCACCGCCGCTATCGGCCTCGCGATGGGGAGTGTGGTCGCGTGATCCGCATCAACCTCATCCCGCCGGAGATCCTTCAGGCGCGCAAG
>Ga0079306_1000199_pt1 | contig 68069 bp, 62 predicted proteins | sample Methanotroph_Enr_FD_79181 | JGI IMG/M metagenome (GOLD analysis project Ga0079306, IMG submission 79181) | Enriched soil microbial communities from Old Woman Creek wetland in Ohio, USA - Methanotroph_Enrichment_5 | ecosystem: Environmental > Terrestrial > Soil > Wetlands | place: USA: Ohio... | reverse complement strand
TCGCCGAAGATGCCGCCCCCGAAGAAGCTGCCGAGGATGTCCTCGAAATCGGCGAACTGGCTGGGATCGAACTGGAACTGCTGTCCGCCTCCGCCCCCGGCGCCACCCAGGCCGGCGTGGCCGAACTGGTCGTAGACCTTCCGCTTCTCGGGATCGGACAGCACGCTGTAGGCCTCCGCGGCCTCCTTGAACTTCTCCTCCGCCTCCTTGTTGCCCGGATTGCGGTCGGGATGCAGTTCCATGGCCAGCTTGCGGTAGGCCTTCTTCAGCTCGTCGGTCCCGGCGTCCCGGGACACCCCGAGCACCTCGTAGTAGTCACGTTTCATGCACCCATCCTGGCTTCCAGGATAGCCGATGACGCGGGACTAGTTCGGCGGCGCGGCGGCGTCCCCGTCCCCTTCCAGGGAGGCCATCATGGCCTCGCTGGCGGCGAGGACGGCATCCGTGAGGAGGTTCTGGGCCTCCAGGAGCTGGGACTCGCAGGCCCGCAGGGCGTCGCTGTCCTGGGCCGCCACGGCCTGGCGGGCCCGGGAGAGCACGTCCCGCACCATGGTCTGCTGCTCGTCGGTGAGGTACTTGCCGCACTCGGCGAAGCTCTTGTCGCAGGAGAAGATCAGGCCCTCCGCCGAGGCGATGTACTTCAGGGCGTCCCGCTTCTTGACATCGGTCTCGGCGTTGGCCAGGGCCTCGCGGATCATGCGCTGGATCTCCAGCTCGGAGAGGCCGGAGCTGGGCCGGATGCTCATGCTCTGCTCCAGGCCGGTCATGAGGTCCCGGGCGGAGACCTTCACGATGCCGTTGGAGTCGATGTCGAAGCTGACCTCGATCTGGGGCACCCCCTTGGGGAGGGGCGGGAGGTTGATGAGATCGAAGCGGCCCAGGCTCTTGTTGTGCTCGGCCAGCTCGCGCTCGCCCTGGAGGACGTGGATCTCCACCCGGGCCTGGTTGTCCGTGACCGTGGTGAACACCCGGGAATCCCGGAGGGGGATGGTGGCGTTGCGCTGGATGATCTTCACGAAGCCGCCGCCCTGGGTCTCGATGCCGAGGCTGAGGGGGGTGACGTCCAGCAGCACCAGATCCTTGATGTCGCCCTTGAGGACGGCACCCTGGATGGAGGCGCCGGTGGCGACCACCTCGTCGGGGTTGATGTTCCGGTTGGGCTCCTTGCCGAAGAAGTCGCGGACCAGCCGCTGGACGAGCGGCATGCGGGTCTGGCCGCCCACCAGGATGATCTCGTCCACCTCCTTGGGCGTCTTCCCGGCCTGCTGCAGGGCGTCCTTGATGGGCAGGAGGGTCATGTCGACGAGCTCCTTCACCATGCCCTCGAGCTGCTCACGGGTGAGGGTGGCCTCCAGGTGCTGGGGGCCGCTGGTGCCCTGGGCGATGAAGGGGAGGCGGATATCGACCTTGTCCAGCGTGGACAGCTCGCACTTCGCCTTCTCGCTGGCCTCCTTGAGGCGCTGGAGGGCCATGCGATCCGTGGTGAGGTCGAGGCCCGTCTTCTCGCGGAACTGCACCACCAGCCAGTTCTGGATGGCCTGGTCGATGTCCTCGCCGCCCAGGAAGGTGTCGCCGCTGGTGGCCAGCACCTCGAAGACGCCGTCGTTCATCTCCATGAGGGTGAAGTCGAAGGTGCCCCCCCCGAAGTCGTAGATGGCGAGGATCTGCTTCACGCCCTTCTTGTTGAAGCCGTAGGCCAGGGCCGCGGCCGTGGGCTCGTTGATGATGCGCTGGACATTCAGGCCGGCGATCTTGCCGGCGTCCTTCGTGGCCTGCCGCTGGGCGTCATCGAAGTAGGCGGGCACCGTGATGACGGCGTCCGTCACCTCCTCGTGCAGGAAGGCCTCGGCGGAAGCCTTGATGTTCCGCAGGACGATGGCCGCCACCTCCGGCGGCGCGTAGTCCCGGTCGCCCACCCGGAGCCAGGCATCGCCATTGGGCGCGGCCACCACGGGGAAGGGCAGCCGGCTCAGGGCCTCCTGCACCTTGGGAGCATGGAATCGCTGCCCGATGAGCCGCTTGACCGCGAAGAGGGTGCGCTGGGGATTGGTCACGGCCTGGCGCTTGGCGATGTGCCCCACCAGGACATCCCCCTTGTCGGTGAAGGCCACCACCGAGGGCGTGGTCCGGCTGCCCTCGCGGTTGGCGATCACCCGCGGATCGCCGCCCTCCATGACGCAGACGCAACTGTTGGTCGTACCCAGATCGATGCCGATCAGTTTGCCTGCCATGGGTTGTACTCCAGGGTTCTCGGGTTCATGCTACTCACATCGCCTCGGGCCAGCCAGCGCAAGGACACGCCCGCACGTGGGCCAGGTTAGGATTTTTCCGCATCCGGATGGCGGTTCACCACCACCCGGGCCGCGCGCAGGAGCTGGCCCTTGAGATTGAAGCCGCGCTCGTAGATGGCCGCCACCGCGCCATCGGGCAGCGCGGGATCGCTGAAGGTGGTGAGGGCCTCCGCGTGGAGCGCGTCGAAGGGATCGCCCACCTGGAGCGGCAGGGGCTCCACGTTGAGGCGCCGCAGGGCCTCGAGGAACTGCCGGCGGATGAGCTCCACGCCGGAGCGGAAGGTCTCCACGTCCTGGTAGCTGGCGCTGAGGCCCCGGTCGAAGTTGTCCAGCACCGGGAGCATCTCCAGCAGGATGCGGCGCTCGGCCTGCTCCACGGCCAGGGCGATGTCCCGCTGGGCCCGGTTCCGGAAATTGTTGAAGTCGGCGGCCAGCCGTCGGTGCTGGTCCATGAGCTCCGCCTCGCGCTTCATCATCTCGCCGAGCTGGCTCTCGACCTCGGTGAGGGCCGATTCCAGATCGACCCGCCGTTCGCCCTCCGGGGATCCGTCCCCGGGCTCCGCCAGGTCCATCTCGGGTACCATCTGCGTCTTGTACTCGGAGGCGGCCGCATCGGCGAGGGCCTGGAGGTCGGGCTCCCCGGCTTCGTCTAGGTTGAGGTCCACGAGATCCTCGGCCTCTCCGGGCACGAGGGACTTCGGATCGGGATGGTTGGGCATCTCGGGAATCATCGGAGCAGTATAAGCAGCAAAAGTGCCAGATAGAAACGGGGTGGTGGGCGGTTCTAGGAGCGGAGCCGGCGTTTCTGGATTTGGCCCGACCACCAGCGCAGGCCGCCCAGGACCCTCCCGTAGTCCATGCGCAGCGGCCCCACCAGGGCGAACGTGACGTAGCCCGCCTGCCCCAGGTGGATCGTCCGGACGGCGGTGGCGAGGGGCATGCCCTCCAGGTAGGGGTTCTCCGAGCCCAGCAGCAGCTGGATGTCCGCGGACGCCCGCTCGGCGAAGGCGTCCAGGAGGCGGACCAGGCGGCCGTGCTCCTCGAAGGCCGCCACCAGCTCCCGGAACCGGGCCACGTCATCGAACTCCGGGAAGCTGCCCAGCCGCCCTAGGCCCGAGACCACCACCGGCGCCTCCGCAGGCCCCTCCTCGCGGGGCCAGCGGACGGCCAGCTCCCGGAGGCGGGTCCGCAGGGTCTCGCCCTCCCGGGCCGCGGCCTGGAGGGTGTCCAGCAGACGGGTCCGCATCTCGGGGAAGGTCAGCCCGGCGAACTGGGCCGTGGCGTAATTGCCCAGCTCCACCAGCACGGCCTCTCCGTAGTTCCAGACGTTCTCCATGAGCCGGTGCTCCACCTCGCCCCGGCTGCCCACCCACACCGCCACCAGGCGGCCGGGCCCCACCGGCACGAACTCCAGGCGGGCGAGGCGGCTCTGGCTCAGCCCCTGGGGCAGGGCCACGCAGATGCCGCCCATGACCTCGGCGAGGGTGCGGCTCGCGTGCCGGGCCCAGGTTTCGGGATCCAGGTCCAGGCCATCCAGGGCCTCCGCCAGCCGGGCCTCGGCCGCCGGATCCGGGGGGGTGGGATCCAGCCAGCGATCCACGTAGTAGCGGTAGGCCCGCTCCGTGGGCACCCGGCCTGCCGAGGTGTGCGGCTGGGCCACCAGGGCCTCGTCCTCCAGGTCGGAGAGCACGTTCCGGATGGTGGCGCTGGAGAGGGGTTCGGGGTAGCGCTTCGCCAGGAGGCGCGAACCGACCGGTTCCCCCTCGTGGAGGTAGGTCTCGATGAGGGTCTTGAGGACCGACTCACCGCGGGGGTTGAGGCTGGGCTGCGTCATGGATAAAAACCCGCTCCGGGCTGCCATACTATACGGCAAGTCCGCACATCCTCAGGAGGTCCCCATGTCGTCTTCCGCTGCTTCCCGCACCCTCTCCAGGCTCTCGCTTGTGGCGGCGCTGTCCCTGGGCCTCGCCTCGGGCATGGCCTGCAACCGCAAGAGCGAGGCCGCCCTCCAGGCCGAGGCCGCCGCCAAGGCCGCCGATGCCAAGGTCGCCCAGCTGGAACAGGACCTTGCGGACGCCAAGGCCGGCAAGCACACCAGCGAGGATGGCGACACCGCCAAGGAACTCACCAGGGGCCAGGTGAAGTCCCTGGAACGCCAGGTGGCCGACGCCAAGAAGCGGGCCAAGGTGGCCAAGCAGGAGGCCGCCCAGCTGGAATCCGCCCCGGCCCCCAAGGCCGCCCCCAAGCCCGTGGTGGTCGATGTGCCCACGGGCACCAAGCTGGAGGTGGCGCTGGCCCGTGACCTGGCCACCGACAAGGACCAGGCAGGCGATGCCTGGGACGGCACCCTCGCCTCGGACGTGATGGTGAGCGGTCAGCTCGTCTGGAGCGCCGGGACCCGGGTCCGCGGCGTGGTCACCCAGAGCGTGCCGGCCGGCCGCCTGAGCAGCGGCAAGGGCGCCCTCGGCATCAAGGTGACGGAGGTCGGCGGCGTGGGGATCGACTCCGACACGCACGTCATGGTGGCCGAGGCCAAGGGGGCCCGGAACGCCAAGATCATCGGCGGCGGCGCGGCCCTGGGCGCCCTCATCGGCATCCTCTCCGACAAGAAGAACAAGAACGACCACGCCCTGGGCGGGGCCGCCATCGGGGCCGCCGCCGGAACCGCCGTGGCCGCCGGCACCGCGGAAACCATCATCCGCATCCCCGCCGCCCAGCCCCTCGCCTTCAGCCTCACCTCGCCCGAGCAGGTGACGATCAAGAAGTAGCCGCACGCGATCGGCTTCAGCCGATCGGTATCGAAATCGGGAGGCTCAGCCTCCCGATTTCGTGTTTCCAGGCGGAGCTTCAGGCCTCGATCGCCTGCAGCCGCTCTGCTTCGAAGGCGGAACGCAGGGGCTCGATGATGGGCTCGAGCTGGCCGGACATGAAGCTGTCGATCTGGTGGATGGTGACGCCCACCCGGTGGTCGGTGACGCGGCCCTGGGGGAAGTTGTAGGTGCGGATCTTCTCGCTGCGATCGCCGCTGCCCACCTGGGACTTGCGCAGGGCCGAGTGGGCCGCGTCGGCCTCGTCCTGGGCCTTCTGGAGCAGGCGGCTGCGCAGCACGGTCATGGCCTTGGCCATGTTCTTGATCTGGCTCCGCTCGTCCTGGCAGCTCACGACGGTGTTCGTGGGCAGGTGGGTCAGCCGCACGGCGGAGTAGGTGGTGTTCACGCTCTGGCCGCCCTTGCCGCCGGAACAGAAGGTATCGATGCGCAGGTCCTTCTGCTGGATGTCGATGTCCACCTCCTCGGCCTCGGGCATGACGGCCACGGTCGCGGCGGAGGTGTGGATGCGGCCCTGGGTCTCGGTCTTGGGCACCCGCTGGACGCGATGGACGCCCGACTCGAAACGGAACAGCGAATACGCCCCCTCGCCCTGGATCTCGGCCACGACCTCCTTGAGGCCGCCCTGCTCCGCTTCGCTCTCGTCGAGGACCGTGACCTTGAAGCCCCGGCGTTCGGCAAAGCGCACGTACATCCGGAAGAGCTCCGCCGCGAAGAGGGCCGCCTCCTCGCCTCCCGTCCCGGCGCGGACCTCCAGGATCACGTTCTTGGCATCCGCGGGGTCCTTCGGCACGAGCAGGCGCCGGAGTTCCGCCTCGCCCTCGGCGAGGGCCTTCTTCAGGTCGGGAATCTCGGCCAGGGCCATGTCCCGCAAATCTGCATCCATGGTCTTGTCCGCCAGGATGCCCTCGGCCTCCTCCAGCTGCTTCAGGAGGGTCCGCTGGGCCTGGAAGGCATGGACCACCGGCTCCAGCTCCGCGCGGAGCTTGGTCAGCTCCCGCAGTCGCTTGGGGTCCGAGACCACGGCCGGATCCTGGAGCTGGGCCTCCACTTCCTGGAAGCGGGCATCCACGGCTTCAAGCTGATCGAGCATGGGTCACCTCCCGTCGGTTCCGGCCAAACAAAAAGGACGGGCCGATCACTCGGCCCGTCCCTCGGATCGCAGCAGCTAGGCCTCGGGGGTCGTCTCGACGACGGCCGGAGCGGCCTCCTTCTTCGCGTACTTCTTGTTGAACTTCTCCACACGGCCCTCGGTGTCCATCAGGCGCTGCTTGCCCGTGAAGAACGGGTGGCAGGCGGCGCAGACTTCCACGCGGAGCTCCTTCTTCGTGGAGCGGGTCATGAACTCGTTGCCGCAGGCGCAGTGGACCTTCACCTCGTGCAGCTCGGGATGGATCTTTTCCTTCATCTTGGCCTCCTGGGACCGACCGGATGCCCCCGGGAATGGGGCGCGCGCACGCGGCTTGTCCACGCAAGACAGCCAGTCTACCGTCCGGAGGCGTCCGACTCAAGGGGGAAGCCCAGGGCGCCCCCTACCCCTGTTCCTGGGGCATGAACACCCAGCGCTCCGAGAGGACCCGCTTGAGCTTGAGGGCCCCCAGGACGCTCAGGAGGAGGGTGCCGTTGAAGCTCAATTCATAGAGCACCTTCCACCACTGGAAGCGCACGCGCCCGAGCAGCACCACCTCGACGAAGAACATGAAGGCCGTGAAGAGGACCGTTTCCAGGACCGGCTGCCAGAGCGGGCGCTCCTGGGCATGACGCTCCAGGAGGTAGCCCGTGTAGGCCCCGTAGAGCAGGCGGGTGGGCTTGAATCCGTGGGTGGTGGTGAAACCGAGGGGAATGGAGAGGAGCGTGGTGATGCCCACCGCCACCGCCATCCGGGCCACCGGACCGAGCCGCGCCCAGCGCCGCCGGGCCCAGAAGAAGCCCGCGCCCACGGCCAGGCCCTGGGCCGCCGCGAAGGGCAGGCAGATGAACCAGTGCCAGCCCTCGATCCACATGTGGCCGCCGGTGGCGAGCCCGAGAAACATCCCCGCCACCAGGGCCGAGCTGCCGCGGTGATTGGCATCCTGCCCCTCGCCGCTGGAGAGCTCCAGGGCCAGGGCGCCCGGCCGCTCCTTCTCCGCCAGGAGCGCGGCCATGCCGGTTTCGTCCTCCAGGCCCCGGGCCTCGGCCTCATCCATCAGGTGGGATTCCAGTTCCCGCAGCAGCATGGCCCGGCGGCGCCGGGAAACGCCCCGGAGGCCCGCCTCCACCTGCGACAGATAGCTGGCGAGGACCCGGGTCATGGCGTCGTCAGGCCCTCGGCCCCACGAAGGCCTCGACCATGTCCACGAACTGGTTCCACTCCTTCTTCTTGGCCTTCAGGAAGGCCGCGCCCGCGGGCTGGATGGCGTAGTAGCGACGCTCCCGGCCGTTCTGCTGGGTCTCCCAGTACGAGGTGATGAATTCGGCCGCTTCGAGCTTGTGCAGGGCCGGATACAGCGCCCCCTCCTTGAGGGTATAGGTCCCGCCCGTGCGTTGTCGGACCGTCTCGATGATCTGGTAGCCGTACATGGGCGCCTCGGACAACAGCGACAGCAGGAGCAGGGGGGTACTGCCCTTCAGGAGTTCACGGTCCACGGTTGCCTCCGGTTTAGGCTCTGATTCAGGCATCATTGTGCCTCGCAACACGATGCGGCGCAAGCGCCCTGTGTCACATTCGGCCCCTCCCCGGCCGGGCCAGCCTCCCGAAGACCGGCTTCAGGAGGAGGGCCAGCAGCCCGGCCGCGGCCGGGACCACCAGGGCCCAGGCCACGCAGGCATGCCCCAGGCTTGTGCCGAAGGTTCCCAGGGTGTGCAGGAAGTCCGAACGCAGTCCGTCGAGGAGGGTCCCCAGGGCCAGGGGGGCCGGGGGAAGCCCAAGCATCCGCTCACCCAGCCGGATGAAGGGGACCAGGAGGGCCAGCTGGAGGGGATAGGCCAAGTAGTTCGCCAGCTGGACGACGGCCTGGTTCAGGCCCAGGGCGGCGGCCACCCCGGCGCTGAGCAGGGTCGTGGTCCCCACCAGGGGGAAGGTCCCCATGGCCAGCCCGACGGCCACGGCCGCGGCCAGGGCTCCCGGGCCCAGCCCCTGTTTCAGGGCCTGCAGGAGGGGTTCCCGCAGCCGGCGCGTCCAGGAGGTGAGGGGCAGGCGGCGGGACGGGGGCATGGGGCTCCAGGGGCGCTTCCAGGGTAGCCCCGGTCCGGGCCTCCGCGACCCTGGGCCCTCGAGGTCGCCGGCTGGCCGCGGATGGCCGGGGCCCTCCGCATCTGACCCTGGGATCGGGATTCCCCCGGGCGGTAGCATGGGGGCTTCGTCGAGGCCCCGCCGCGGGCGCAGATCGCGCCCCCGCACGTCCCAGGAGAATGCCCCCCATGCCTTCGATCCGACCCGTTCCCCTCCCCCTGGCCTGGGCGCTCACCGCCTGCGCCGTCGCCTTCGCAGGCACCCCGCCCGGAGCGCCCTTCATGAAGCCGAGCCCCCTGCCCTTCCAGGCCCCCCAGTTCGACAGGATCCAGGACAGCGACTTCCTCCCCGCCCTGGAGGCCGGCATGAAGGCCCACCTGGCGGAGGTCGCCAAGGTCGCGGCCAACCCGGCGGCGCCCACCTTCGAGAACACGATCGTGGCCCTGGAGCGCTCCGGCGCCGAGCTGACCCGGGTGAAGAAGGTCTTCTTCCACCTGACCTCGGCCAACACGAACCCCGGGCTGCAGAAGATCCAGGAGGAGGTGGCCCCCAAGCTGGCCGCCCATGATGACGAGATCTACCTGAACGCCAAGCTCTTCCAGCGCATCAAGGCCATCCACGACCAGCGCGCCCACCTCAAGCTCGGGCCCGAGGGGCAGGAACTGGTGGAGCGCTACTACCGCACCTTCGTCCACGCGGGGGCCGAGCTCTCCGCCGCGGACCAGACGAAGCTCCGCGCCCTGAACCAGGAGGAATCGAAGCTCACCACCGACTTCCGGAACCGCCTGCTGGCCGCCACCAAGGACGGCGCCCTGGTGCTCGACCACGAGGCCGAGCTGAAGGGCCTGTCCAAGGGCGAGATCGAGGCCGCCGCCGCCGCGGCCAAGGCCCGGGGCCTGGAGGGCAAGTTCGTGCTCACCCTCCAGAACACCACCCAGCAGCCCGCCCTGGCCTCCCTGGAGAACCGCGCCGTCCGCGAGCGGCTCTTCAAGGCCTCCGTGAACCGCGCCAGCCTGGGCAACGCCGACGACACCCGCGCCATCGACCTGCGCCTGGCCCAGGTCCGGGCCCAGAAGGCCGCCCTCTTCGGCGCCAAGGACTTCGCCACCTACGCGATGTACGACCAGATGGCGAAGACCCCCGAAGCCGCCGAGAAGCTGATGACCTCCCTCGTGCCCGCCGCCACCGCGAAGGCCCGCGCCGAGGCCGCGAAGATCCAGGCCCTCATCGACCAGCAGGGCGGCGGCTTCCAGCTCGCCCCCTGGGACTGGGATTTCTACGCCGAGCAGGTGCGCAAGGCCGAGTACGACCTGGACGAGGCCCAGATCAAGCCCTACTTCGAGCTCAACCGCGTGCTCCAGGACGGCGTCTTCTACGCCGCCAACAAGCTGTACGGCCTCACCTTCAAGGAGCGGAAGGACCTCCCCGTCTACCAGCCCGACGTGCGGGTGTTCGAGGTCTTCGATGCCGACAGGAAGCCCCTCGCCCTCTTCTACGCCGACTACTTCAAGCGCGACAACAAGTCCGGCGGCGCCTGGATGGACAGCTTCATGGACCAGTCCGGCCTGCTGAAGACGAAGCCCGCGGTCTACAACGTCTGCAACTTCAGCAAGCCCGCGGCCGGCCAGCCCGCCCTGCTCAGCTTCGACGACGTGACCACCATGTTCCACGAGTTCGGCCACGCCCTGCACGGCATGCTCTCCCACGTGAAATACCCCCTGCTCGCCGGCACCAACGTGCCCCGCGACTTCGTGGAATTCCCCTCCCAGTTCAACGAGAACTGGGCCCTCCAGCCCCAGGTCTTCGCCCACTACGCCAAGGACTACCGCACCGGGAAGCCCATGCCCGACGCCCTGGTGCAGAAGATCCGCAAGGCCCGCACCTTCAACCAGGGCTACGCCCTGACCGAATACCTGGCCTCCGCCCTCCTCGACATGGCCTGGCACACCCTGCCCGCCACCGAGCAGGTCAAGGATGTGCAGGCCTTCGAGGACCAGGCCCTGAAGGGCTTCCACCTCGACCTGCCCCAGGTCCCGCCCCGCTACCACACCCCCTACTTCGCCCACATCTGGACCGGCGACTACGCCGCCGGCTACTACGCCTACCTGTGGAGCGAAGTGCTGGACCACGACGCCTACGCCTGGTTCAAGGCCCATGGCGATCTCACCCGCGCCAACGGCGACCGGTTCCGCAGGATGATCCTGTCCCGCGGCAGCACCGAGGACATGGCCAAGCTGTACCGCGCCTTCCGCGGCAGCGACCCCAGCGTCGAGCCCCTCGAAGTGGCCCGGGGCCTGAACACCAAGTAGAAGCGCGTCTGCCACACCGGCGGAGGGGGGGGGCGGACCACGCCCCCCCTTTTCGCAATCCCGCCCCGGAACCAGGGCCGGTACGCCCGTTGGGGCCCCGGTTTGACACCGTTCGGGGGAAACCGTGATCCTTCCGGGCCGGCTGCCGAAGATGAAGGCATGCCCAAGGTCATGGTGATCGACGACTGCCAGATGATGCGGACGTACCTGCGCCGCTCCCTGGAGAAGGGCGGCTTCGAGGTGGAGGAATGGCTCCCCGCCAGCGCCGGGGAGATCCTCGACCGCCTCCAGGACTCGGCCCCCGACCTCCTGCTCACAGACTTCTCCATGGCCGGCGTCAATGGGGCCACCGTGGTCCGCCTGGCCCGGAAGGCCGCCCCCCAGCTCCCCGCCATCGTGCTCACGGCCTTCCGGACGGACGACATGGAGGCCAGCCTGCTGCGGCTCGGCGCTCACCGCGTCTGCACCAAGCCCATCACCCCGGCCGCCCTGCTCCACGCCGTCCACGAGGCCCTTACAGGAGCGCAGGGCGCCCGAGGGGGATTCTCCCAGGCGGATTCCGCAGGAGCCCCATCAACGTAATCAAGACCCATGAAGACACCAAACCACTTGAAGGCGCGGGCGCACCGGCCGAAAGCCAACCACGGGCCGCCGGCTTCCGAGTCGAAGGTGGTTACGGTCCAGGTGGTTTGGATGGAAGGCCAACCTCCCCATTTGGACCACCCATCACGCGGGGGGCGGACCAGGCGCAGCAGATCCCTCAGCGATTCAGCAGAACCTCGAAAACCATTGTCCACATGGGCTTCATTGGGCCCCAGGGGGGGTACCAGAGCGGCTCGAACGCCCGGCCTTCAGATCCCTGATGGCTCACTTCATCCTGAAGGCATCGTTCGTGATCAGGGTGCTCAGTTCCTCCCGGATCACCTGCGGCGTCTTGGGGTCCCGCTTCCAAGCCTCCACATAGTCCGCAACCAGGGGATGGTTCCGGAAGAACGGTGTCCTTCCGGCGCGGTTGCGTGAATCCATCATTGCCCTGAGGCCATCCCATTTGAAATCAGGATTCATGTAGGTTTACCGGAAGGACACGTTCGACTGGCCACGCCTCATGAGGCGCGTGCTAAAGCCAAGGTGAGTGTCTCTCGTTCGCAAACCAGCGCTGCACATGCCGTGTCCAGGCGGGAACTGATTCGCAGCGCAGAGATCAAAACCAGGCATGCCATGCAGGACAACAGGGACCATGGCCCAAGAATTACCGATACCGCGAAGACAGGAAGCATCCAAAGCAAGGGCGTGATCACCACACCCAACCGCGCCAGCTTTTCGTCCGTAAGTTCCACTTGGATGCCATAGCTTTCCTGACTCATTCCCCAGGCGCTGCGCAGAGAGTGGCTGAGACCGGAGCCCGCACACCACAGGAAGATGGCGACCAGCAGCAGGCCGATGCCAAGAAGTTCGGCTGGCCGCAGGGAGTGCACCGCGCCGAGGAGCAGCAAAATAAGGCTACCAGCCAGGAAGGCATAGGCACCGGCGCCCACCAGCATGCCCCGAAGAAGGTCCCTGTCCTCCATTGGAAGGTTCCAGTGGGTGCGTATCCCGCCGCGCTCCATGCCCAGGAGGTTACACAGGGGCACCATGAGGATGGCGCCGAAAACAAAGGCGGCGCTGAAGGCAACCCAAGCCCTTGGGGCCTCAAGTCGGCCCATGCTGATAAGTTCCGGCTCCTTCGCCGCCAGTATTGACATGAATGCCATGAAGAGACGGAGCTGGCCAGCTCGGCTGGCGAGCAGGTGATGGAGATGCAGGCGCGCCACGCCAAACCAGGGGCGACAGAAGACCCAGGGGTGTCCGCCGCCCAAGCCCGAAGAGGGCGCGGGGCCAGATTCCAGTTCCCGATGCACCATCCAGGCCGCGAGGACCAGCAGGAGTAGGGTCGCTCCAAGGGGAACCTCAAGTTGGCGCCCGAAGGCCTCCCGATGACCCGCCAATAACTCGGATGCACCCTGGGCCAGATGTTGGCCGGGGAGGGTTCCGGCCCATTCCATCTGAGCCGCCCAAGCGGGTCGCTGGCCTGAGAGGTGAGGCGCCGCCAGGCCCGTGGCGCGCAGCCCTGCCAGCACCCCCGCTACGGCCAGAAGGAGGAGCAGCAAAACCCGCTGCCGAAGGAGGCCAGAGGGGAACAAGGCGGGGAGAATCCTTTCGAGGCAGGCAATCCAGAGGATGGCCAGGGCTGCCACCAGCAGTCCCCAGGGAGCAAGGATGGGATGCCTTACCCCCAGGCCGAGGGCAAAGAGGAGGCCGAGGCCAAGGAGGGCCCGCTTCACTGGCGTAGTGAGGCCCACCATCAGTTCGGCCAGCAGCAGGGTGCGGGCCCGAACGAAAAAGGGCCGGAAGGGTCTGGGCGATACCACGCATCCGCCTTCCCACAGGGCGCCCGCCAGGCCCAGGCTGAGGGGGACCCGCCAGAGTCTCATTCCGAGCAGCCTCGGATCGGTCGAAACCACCTGGTGCCCGCAGGTCCAGCCAGCCCAAAGGGCAAGGATGGCCAGGTCGACGCCCATGATCCAAAACAGCAGGAAAGACCAAACGCGACGCTGTTTCGGTGCTTGCGGCACCTTGGCCTGCCGAGCTTGCCAGAGGGCCGAAAGTGCCATCACATCCACGAGAGGGCCTCCGCTTTCCGGGTGCCGACATGGCGCAGGAACAGGGCCTCCAGATCTCCTTCCGCTTTGATTAGGCCTGTGCTTGGTTCGTCGACGAGGATCCGTCCCTCTTCGATCAGGAGGAAGCGCGTGCAGAGGCGTTCCGCGAGGCCCAGCGAGTGGCTGGCCATGACCAGGGTGCAGCCCCCGGCGTGGAGGCGCCGCAACACCTCCATAAGTGTTTGGGTGGCAGCGGGGTCGAGTCCTTCGAATGGTTCATCCAGGAAGAGCAGGCGAGGACCATGCAAGAGGGCCGAGGCGAAGGCCAGCTTCTTCTTCATGCCGTAGCTATAGTCTCGGATGGCTTTGGGTTCATGGAAATTTACCTCCAGACAGTCCTGGAGTTCGCGGATGCGGTCACCAAGTTCGGTACGGTGGAGGCCGTGCATCTGGCCAGCGAAGTGGAGGTATTGGATACCGGTCAGGTCGTCCAGAAGCGCATCCTCCTCGGGCATGACGCCTGCCAGGCGTCGGAGGGCCAGGGGGCGGGCGGAGACATCAAGGCCCTCGATGCTTGCCCGTCCTTCGCTGGGCTGGAGCTGACCCGTGAGGAGGCGCAGGAGTGTGGTCTTCCCAGCACCGTTCCGGCCCAGCAGCCCCACGAAGTCACCGGTCTGGAGGCTGAAGCTGACCTCTCGAAGGGGCCAGCGTTCGCCGAAGCATTTCCCCAATCCCTGGACCTCGATCATCCTTTGCCCCCCACCTGATTCATTTGCCGCCAGTAACCCGTGAGGGCCTGTTTTCCACGGGTGGTAATGCGAAAACTCGTTACGGGGATCTTGCCCCGGAAGGTCTTGATCACTTCGAGGTACTCTGCTGTTTCCAGTTTGGTGGCGTGGCTGTTGAGGTTCCCCTTGCTGAGCCCTGTTACCATTTCAAGGAATTTGAACTCCACGCTACCAGCGGAGGCCAAGACCGTGAGGATGGCCAGGCGCGCGGGTTCATGCACCATGCGATCCAACTCCAGGATCGTCCGGAGCGGCTTGTCCAACTGCCGACTCATGAGCCGCTCCTAAGCGCTAGCAGCTGGCGCTCAAGGCGGCGGAAGGCGAGATGCTCCTTCAGACCCAGAACGATCGCGAAAGTTCCGACGAGGGGCAGGGCCGCCAGGGAATCCATTGCGGCCATCTGAATGCCAGTCACGAGCAAGGCTGGACAAAGAAAAAGCAGGACCCCCAGTGCCCGATCTAGGCGCCCAAGGAGCAGTGACCTGAGTGCGAAGATGGCAGCCCCTATTAGCAGCAAGAAGACGGTTGCCCGCAGGGGTTTTAAGAGGACCTCGTTCAGGTAGATCGTGGTGAGCGCTGCCGCCGATACCAGAGGAAAGACAACGATTAGGGCTAGCCTGCGCCGCCGTTCCTGGGGTTCTACCGAATCAGCTGGCACCTCTTCGACGAGGCCGAATCGTTGGTACCACCAGACCCGTAGGCCGTGCCTAGCCGCCAGCCATAGGAAAGGAAGGATGGTCAGCAACAGAACCGGCGTCATAGGCAGGGGCGCGTAGGCCCCGAGGATAGTGAGTCGCCCGTGGTGGCCGAGCAGGTCCACCGCGAGGATTAGGAAAGCAAAAACCCCCCCCAGGACGCTCCCGAGCCCAGCGCAGCGGTGAGCATAACGCGCGTAATCGCATGTGAGTTTTTCCAGGAGAAGAGTCTGCTCGGGTTTCAGGGCTGGGAGTGGCTGCGTCATAAAGGAAGTCTGTAATACAGACTTGTCTCTGTCAATGGAGCTTGAGGTTTCAGCTCCACTTAACCCTTCTGGGGGATGATTCGGGTTTCCAGGATGCTGGTGCCCAAGCCCGATAAAGAAAACTCCCACGCGGTCTCGATGAACATAGATGCGGTGGTTCCTGGTTCTGGTCTGTGGACGCATCGGAGGAACCTGCCAGGCTGGGTTTCGGTGAATCCTGGTCTGGGGCCTTTCCGCACACCGTCGCCGTGGATTGCGTCTTGGGACCGAACAGCATGAACTTCAGCCGCTGGATGGAGGTTCGCTTCGATTCCAGTTCCTGGTTCACGAAGGCCAGGAGCCGGGCGGACGGTTCGTCCGCGTTGGTGGGCCACCGTAGGAGACGGTGAACGTGCAGACGGCACCTGCGAGGGACTTGTCCCGCCCCTCGCCCTGGGCACCGAGCGCGATCGTGAGGTGCTGTCCGGGGAACCCCTGGGTCCGCAGGTCCGGGGCGTTCACGGTCGCCGGGAGCCCCTTCCAGCGGTCCGCCGTCTCGGGCCCGAGGATCCACGGCGTCGTCTTCAGTTCAGTGGGCATCGGTTTGGCAGGCTGGGCCTTGCCCTGCGCCGACAGTGAGGAAGGCACCAAGGAACAGACGAGGATGGAGAGCAGGCAAAACGGACACATTCCAGGGCTCCGGATTGAAGAGGGGTGACCTTTGGAGCCTAGCTGGGTACCGAAGCAACCGGGAAAAGGAGTCCGCGGGAGTTGTGTCCCGCTCCATTTATAGATCCAAGCGCATCCAGTTTGATTTCACTATTTTATGTGGATTGATTTGGGTATTCAGAGGGTTCACCTGCGGGTGGAGGTCAGGATCTTTGGCGGAATAAGGGAAACCCCCGAAACCTTTGCTGTGCTTGGGTTTCAGGGGTTCCATCTGGTGCACCCGACTGGAATCGAACCAGCGACCTTTGGCTTCGGAGGCCAACGCTCTATCCAACTGAGCTACGGGTACTGCAGCCCTCCATGATGACGACGATCCGGGTTTCGTTCAAGGCCGGGGCCTATTTCGGCCCCTCCACGGCCCGCCGGCGGACGGTGCCGTTGCCGGCGGCGAAGTAGCGGCGGACGCCCTGGGCGATGGCGTCCCCCACCTTGGCCACGAACTTCGGATCCTTGAGCTTCTGCTCCTCCCGGGGGTTGGAGATGAAGGCGGTCTCCACCAGGACGGCGGGCATGGCGGCGCCGCGGAGGACGATGAAGGGGGCCTGCTTGACGCCCCGCTCCTTGATGCCCGCCAGGCGGTTGAGCTGGTTCTGGATGGCCACGGCCAGGCGCTCGGAATCCTGGAGGTAGGCCTTCTGGGCCAGGTCATCGAGGATGCTGGCCACCACGCTGTCCGGGCCGGAACCACCCGGACCCATGCCGGCGCCCGCGTTCTCCGCCGCGGCCAGTTCGTCGTCGTCGCCCTGGCCCAGACTCAGGAAATACACCTCCGAGCCCCGGGCGGCCCGGGCCCGGGCCGCGTTGAGATGGAGGCTGACGAAGAGGTCGGCCCCCTCCTCGTTGGCCTTTTTCGCCCGGTCCCAGAGGGGGATGAAGGTATCGTCCTCCCGGGTGAAGTCCACCTGGAAGCCCGCCGCCTCCAGCTTGGCGGCCACGGCCCGGGCGATCTCCAGGGCGGCGGCCTTCTCCGCCAGGCCCCTGGGGCCGTGGGCGCCCCGGTCGTCGCCGCCGTGGCCCGGGTCCAGCATGATCTTGAGGCGGGGCGCGGGGGTGCGGGGGACCGGCTTGGGAGTCTCGCCCCATGCCAGTAGGCTGAAGGTGGCGAGCAGGATGCTCGGGAGTCGGATCATGGCCCAGTCGGTGAAAGGCATGCGGGATCTGTTCGGGGCGGAGCTGCGCTGGTTCCAGCATATCGAAGATACCGCGCGCCGGTGCTTCGAGCGCCACGGCTACCGGGAGATCCGCACCCCCATCCTGGAGGAGCTCGAGGTCTTCAAGCGCTCCGTGGGCGACAGCTCCGACATCGTCAAGAAGGAGATGTACGATTTCGTGGACAAGGGTGGCCGCCATGTGGTGATGCGCCCGGAGAACACGGCGGGCGTGGTGCGCGCCATGGTGGAGCACAAGCTGCTGCAGACCAGCGATCCGCAGCTCCTCTACTACATCGGGCCCCAGTTCCGGTACGAGCGCATGCAGACGGGCCGCTACCGGCAGTTCTGGCAGATCGGCGCCGAGAGCTTCGGGGTGGCCAGCCCCGAGAGCGACGCCGAGAGCCTGGTGATGCTCTACGACTTCCTGCGGGAGCTGGGCCTGGAGAAGCTCAGCTTCAGCCTCAACTCCGTGGGCACCCCGGAGAGCCGGCCCGCCTTCCAGGCGGCCTTCCGGGCCTTCTTCGCCGAGCGGGAGGCCCAGTTCTGCGGCGACTGCCACCGGCGCATCGAGGAGAACCCGCTGCGGGTGCTCGACTGCAAGGTGCCCACCTGCCAGAAGGCCCTGGAGGGCCATCCCCTCATCTCCGAGTACCTCGACGAAGCCTCCGAAAAGCACCATGCGCGGCTGAAGGAGATCCTCCGGGACCTGGGCGTGCCCTTCACAGAGGACCCGCGCCTCGTCCGCGGCCTGGACTACTACACCAAGACCGCCTTCGAGGTGCTCAGCGGCGACATCGGCGCCCAGAGCGCCATCCTCGGCGGCGGCCGCTACGACCTGCTGGTGAAGCACCTGGGCGGACCCGACGTCCCCGCCTTCGGCTGGGCCATCGGCCTGGACCGCCTCGCCATGGTCTGCCAGACGCTCCGCGGGGAGGCACCCCACCGGACCCCCGCCCTGCTCATCCCCCTGGGCGACCGCGCCATGGGGGAGGCCATGAAGCTGGCGCGCAGCCTGTGGGCCACCGGCGCCTCTGTCCAGCTGGAGACCCGCGGCATCGCCCTGAAGAAGGCCATGACCACCGCCAACCGCACGGGCATCCGGACCGTCCTCATCCTGGGCGACGGCGAGCTGGACACCGGCACCGTCACCGTCAAGCACATGGCCACCGGGGAGCAGGAAGCCTGGCCCCTGGCCGACCTCGCCACGCACCTCAAGACCCTCTAGGAGACCCCATGGACACCCGCCACAGCGGCTTCAACACCAAGCTGGTCCACGCCGGCATCCCCCACGACGAGCACGGCAGCGTGGTCACGCCCATCTACCAGACGAGCACCTTCGCCTTCCGGAACGCCCAGGAGGGCGCCGACCGCTTCGCGGGCCGGGCCGACGGCTACATCTACACCCGCATCGGCAACCCCACCGTCACCGCCCTGGAGCAGAACGTCGCCCAGCTGGAGAACGGCTTCGGGGCCACGGCCATGGCCAGCGGCATGGGCGCCGTGAGCACCGTCTACCTGGCCCTGCTGAGCTCGGGCGACCACGTGGTCAGCACGGATTCCGTGTACGGCCCCAGCCGCGGCCTCATGGAGAAGCACCTGAGCCGCTTCGGGGTGACGTCCACCTACCTCGACACCACGGACATCGAGAGCCTCCGGCGGGCCATGAAGCCCAACACCCGCATGGTCTACGTGGAGTCGCCCTCCAACCCGGCCATGGCCGTGACGGACATCGCCGCCGCGGCGGAGATCGCCCATGCCCACGGGGCCGTCCTGGTGGTGGACAACACCTTCGCCAGCCCGCACCTCCAGAAGCCCCTGGACCTGGGCGCTGACCTGGTGCTGCATTCCATCACCAAGTTCATCAATGGCCACGCGGATGTGGTGGGCGGCATCGTCATCGCGAAGACCGAGGCGCTCCACAAGCAGGTCCGCAGCATGATGATCAACCTGGGGACGAACATGGATCCCCACCAGGCCTACCTGGTGAGCCGCGGCCTGAAGACCCTCGCCCTCCGGGTGGAGCGCGCCGAGCAGAATGCCGCCCCCCTGGCCCAGTGGCTGGAGGGCCACCCCGCCGTGGCCTGGGTCCGCTACATCGGCCTGCCCAGCCACCCCCAGCACGAGCTGGCGAAGCGCCAGATGACCGGCTTCGGTTCCATGATCGCCTTCGAGCTGAAGGGCGGCCTGGAGGCGGGCCGCGTCCTCATGGACAACGTCAAGCTGGCCGGGCTGGCCGTGTCGCTGGGCGGCGTGGAGACCCTCATCAGCCACCCCGCCTCCATGACCCACGCGGGCATGGCCCGCGAGGACCGCCTGGCCGCCGGCATCACCGACGGCCTCGTCCGCCTGTCCGTGGGCATCGAGGACGCCGAGGACATCCAGGCCGACCTGGACCAGGCCCTGGCCAAGGCGGGAACCCGGTAGCTGGCCCGGCGCGATATAGTTCGGGCCATGTCTTTCCCCAGATGGTCCGGCGTCAGCCTCGTGCTCCTGGCCCTCAGCCTCGCCTGCGGAGGGTCCCCGGGCGGGCCGGCTGCCGCGGCCACGCCCGCGGCGCCCACCGCCTTCTACGTGCTCACAGCCCGCCCGGCCAGCATGGACCTGGCCTGGCAGGATCCCTCGACCCCGCCGCCCGACGGCTACCAGATGCAGGCCCGGATCGGCAGCGGCGACTACGCCTTCCTCCCGGAGGTGATCCCCCAGTCCGCCCGCCAGGCCCACATCACGTTCAGCCCCAGCGCCCCCGAACGCCTTTCGGTCGGCTTCCGGATCCGCAGCCTCCTGAACGGCGCCTGCTCCCCATGGGTGGAGACGACCTACCAGTACCCGGTCCTGCCGCCCGGGAACGTGCAGGCGGTCTTCAATCCCAATGACCTGTCGGTGTACCTGTCCTGGACGGTCGACAGCCAGGTCGCGACGACGGCGACGGTCCTCCGGCGGAAGGCGGACGGCGCCACGGCCCCCTGGACCCGCCTCGGCCAGGTGGACCGGACCGTCCTCTCGTGGGTGGACCGCACGGCCACGGACGGGGAGGCCTACCAGTACGGAATCCAGCTTGAAGATGCCCAGGCCACGGCCTCGGCCGTCGCGGGAAGCAGCCCCCTGATCGTCCCCTGCCGGCTGCCGGCGGACCTCCAGGGTTTCTGGGCCGGTTCGTCGATCCAGCTCCAGTGGCAACCCAGGAGCACCACGGCGGACCTCCAGTCGGTGTACCGCATCGATCAGTCCGGAACCTGGCTGAAGCTCGCGGATCTCGACGGAAGCGCCGCGTCGTTCCAGGACCCCGCTCCGCCGGCCGGGCTGAACTGGTACTGGCTCGAGGTTTCGAGTCCGGCCATGACCACGCCGATCCAGACCCCCCGGGCCCTGGTGGCTCCTCCCACGGCGGCCGGCATGACCCTCACGGCCCTGCCCTGGGGCAGCCCCACCGACCTCGTCCGCCAGCCGGATGGCGTCTGGTGGATGATCAGCAACGAGAGCGCGGGCCTCGGCGGCACCTTGCAATCCGTCGGCGCAGCCCAGGATGTGTCGCTCCAGCTGCCGCCGATCCAGTCCTGCCGCCTCCGCCTGGATGCGACCGGCGCCGTCCACGCCATGGGCCACCTGGACCTCGCTCCCCAGGAGATCGGCCATGTCTGGACCCATCTGGGGACCCTCCAGTACGAAACCCTGGACGCCCTGTTCCCGTCCGGCGCCGCCTGGAACGAGGGCGAGTTCCTCCTGGCCCCGGATGGGACGGCCCGCTACCTCGCCCAGGAGCCCCATGCCGATGGGACCACGGCCCCCCTCCTCCTGGCTCAGAAGGGCCCCGCCGGATGGGTGCGCTCGGTCCTGCCCACGCCCTGGGACCCCGGGTTCCTCCAGGGTTCCGCCCGCACCTCCGACGGCACCCTGTTGGCCGGGCTCAGCCGCCCCGGGGACACCAGCCTCTACCTGGGCTGGTGGGACGCCAGCGGCGGCAGCGGCCTGGACCTGCTGCCCGGGGTCTCCCAGATCCGCGACACCGTGGCGGCTCCCTGGGGCGAAACCTTCCTGATCTGCCAGTGGATCGAACCCGATCTCACCCGGGTGGATCGCCTCCTCCGGGGGTCGCCGGGCCACTGGCAGGGCCCTGAAGCCCTGCCCGGACCGGGACTGGCCTGGGCCGCCGATGGCGTCCACCAGCGGATTCTGGGGGTGGTGCCCGACCCCGGCGGCACGGATTCCGCGCTCTACCTCTATCAGGGCGGCACCTGGACCCTCCACCCCCTGGGCTTCACCGTCGGATGGGCCCGGGCCGGCGCGGGGCCGGACGGGAAGTTCTGGGTGGCCCTCAAGCCGGATTCCGCCGGCGCAGGCGCCATGCAGAGCGCCGATCCCGTCCTGCTGCTGCAGGAACCCTGACGCGCGGCGGCGCGGGTATCCTCGGGAGCATGTCCCCCATTCCCGGTCTTCCGCCGCGGCTCGGCCTGCATCTGGCGGCCCTGGCCCTCGGCCTCGTGGCGACGGCCTTCCTCCTTGGACGCTTCGCGCCCCAGCGGCGGCGGAAGGTGCGCCGGGCCCTGATCCCCTGCGCCCTCTGGCTGGCGGTCCTGGGCCTGGGCCTCATCCTCTCCGCCGCCGGGCTCGAGGCCCAGGCCGGGGACGCCTTCGCCGCCGCGGGCCTCCTGCGGGACCTGACCCTCATCAACCTGGCGGGCCTGCTGCTCTTCGACCTGGCCCTGCCCCGCCTGGGCCTGGGGGTGGCCGACATCGTGGCGGACCTGGCCCTGGGGCTCGCCTACCTGCTGGCCATCCTCGGCACGCTGCGGGCCGCGGGCATGAACCCCTCGAGCCTGCTGGCCACCTCCGCCGTGGTCACCGGCGTCATCGGACTGTCCCTGCAGGCCACCCTGGGCAACATCCTGGGCGGCGTGGCCCTGCAGCTGGACCACTCGGTGCGCGTGGGCGACTGGCTCCAGCTGGAGAACGGGAAGCAGGGCCGGGTCACAGCCATCCACTGGCGCCACACGGTGCTGGAGACCCGGGATTGGGACACCCTCATCGTGCCCAACGCCGCCCTGCTGGCGGGGAGCATCCAGATCCTCGGCAAGCGGGAGGGGCAGCCGGTGCAGCACCGGATGTGGGTCTACTTCAATGTGGACTTCCGTTTCGCCCCCGGCGAAGTGATCGCCGCGGTGGACCGGGCGCTGCAGGAGGCGCCGATCCCCAACGTGGCCGGAGACCCCAAGCCCCACTGCATCTGCTACGACTTCGCCCGGGACACCCGCGACAGCTTCGCCTACTACGCCGTGCGCTACTGGCTGACGGACCTGGCCAAGGACGACCCCACCAGCTCCCTGGTGCGCCAGCGCCTCCACGCGGCCCTCAAGCGGGCCGGCATCCCCCTCGCCGTGCCGGCGGCCTCGGTGTTCCTCTCCCAGGACGATCCCGAGCACGCCCACCGCAAGGAGGCCCGCGAGGTGGACCGGCGCCTGGCGGCCCTGGAGAGCATCTCCCTCTTCGAGGCCCTGACGCCGGAGGAGAAGGCCCGCATCGCCCCGCGCATCCGGCCCGCGCCCTTCACCGCGGGCGAGGTCATCACCCGGCAGGGGGCCGAGGCCCATTGGCTCTACGTCCTGGTGAAGGGGGAGGTCGAGGTCCGCCTCCAGTCCGAGGGCGGGGGGACGCGGGTGGTGGGCACCCTGCGCGCCCCGGACTTCTTCGGCGAGATGGGCGTGATGACGGGGGCCCGCCGGTCCACCACCGTGGCGGCCCTGGGCGAGGTGGAATGCTTCCGCATCGAGAAGGGCGACTTCCAGCAGATCCTCGAGGCCCGCCCCGAGATCGCCGGGGCCCTCTCCGACATCCTCGCCCGGCGCCGGGTGGAGCTGCTGGCCCTGCAGGAGCAGCTGGATGCCGGGGAGCGGGAACGGCGGTTCCGGGATGAGCACGGCCGCATCCTGGCGGGCATCCGGACCTTCTTCGGGCTGGATTTCTGAAGGTTTCCCCCAAAATCCTGACAAATCCGATAAACTATCCTCTTCGCGATCGCAGGCGACCCCCGGTCTCCGCCTCTTTTCAGTCCGAAATCCCCCTTCATGCCCTGACCGGGCCCCCGAAACCCTGATTCCGCGGGCGGGCCCCACCAGGAGCACCTGATGTCCTTCGATTCCCTCGGGCTGATGCCCGAGCTTCTGCGCGCCGTACGCGAGCAGGGCTACGAGACCCCCACCCCCATCCAGTCCCAGGCCATTCCCATCGTGCTGGAAGGCCGCGACCTCATGGGCCGCGCCCAGACCGGCACCGGCAAGACCGCGGGGTTCACCCTGCCCCTGCTGCAGCGGCTGGCGCCCCACGCCACCACCTCCGCCTCGCCCGCGCGCCATCCCATACGCGCCCTCATCCTCACCCCCACCCGCGAGCTGGCCATGCAGGTGGAGGAGAGCGTCCGCACCTACGGCCGCCACATCCCCCTGCGCTCCACCACCATCTTCGGCGGCGTGAACATCAATCCCCAGACCAAGGCGCTCCGCGCCGGGGTCGAGATCCTCGTGGCCACCCCCGGCCGCCTGCTGGACCACCAGCAGCAGGGCAACCTCAACTTCAGCCAGCTGGAGGTCGTGATCCTCGACGAGGCGGACCGGATGCTCGACATGGGCTTCATCCGCGACATCCGCAAGATCATCGCCCTGCTGCCCGCCCAGCGGCAGACCCTGCTCTTCTCGGCCACGTTCACGGACGAGATCAAGCAGCTGGCCGGCGCCTTCCTGAAGAACCCCGCCCTGGTGGAAGTCACCCCGCGCAACACCGCGGCGGAGCTGGTGCGGCAGATCGTCCATCCCGTGGACCGGGAGCGCAAGCGGGCCCTGCTCGCCCATCTCATCCAGAGCCGCGGCCTGGAGCAGGTGCTGGTCTTCACCCGCACCAAGCACGGCGCCAACCGGCTCTCCGAGCAGCTCGACAAGGACGGCATCTCCTCCATGGCCATCCACGGCAACAAGAGCCAGCCGCAGCGCATCAAGGCCCTCGAGGAATTCAAGAAGGGCTCGGTGCGGGTGCTGGTGGCCACGGACATCGCCGCCCGGGGCCTGGACATCGACCAGCTCCCCCACGTGGTGAACTACGAGCTGCCCCAGGTGCCCGAGGACTACATCCACCGCATCGGCCGCACGGGCCGGGCCGGCAGCGAGGGCGAGGCCTTCTCGCTGGTCTGCGTGGATGAGCACAAGCTGCTGCGCGACATCGAAAAGCTGCTGCGCAAGGACCTCCCCAAGCAGGTGGTCACGGGCTACGCGCCGGATCCGAGCATTCCCGCCCAGCCCATCGAGAACGGCCGCCAGGGCGGACGTCCCGCTGGCCGTTCAGGTGGACGGCCGGGCGGGGGCGGGCCTTCGAGCCACCGCGCCAGGCCCAGCGCCCGGGGGAAGTAGGGATCGGCGTGCATCGATGGTCCTGCGGGCTTCCGCTATGATCGGGAAAAACCCGGAGCCCTGATGCGCCTGTCCCTCCCCGCGCTGGTCCTGCCCCTCGGCGTCCTGGCCGCCCATGCGGCGGCCCCGCCCCTGCCGGCCGGCCCCACCGACGACTACGTCTTCCCCCAGCGCAGCCCCTGGGCCAGCGTCCAGCAGACCATCGGCACCACGGTGATCGCCATCGACTACCACCGGCCGGCGGTCCGGGGCCGCCCCATCTGGGGCAGCCTGGTTCCCTACAACCAGGTGTGGCGGGCGGGGGCCAACGAGGCCACCACCATCCGGTTCAGCGATCCCGTGCGGATCCAGGGCCACGACGTGAAGGCGGGGACCTACTCGCTCTTCATGATCCCCCGGCCCGGGGCCTGGACGGTGATCCTCAACCGCCAGGCCAAGCAGTGGGGTGCCTTCGCGTACGATCCCCGGCAGGACATCCTGCGCATCGACGTCATCCCCCGCACCTGCCCCCAGACCGAATGGCTCACCTTCGCCCTGGACCCCACCAGCGATTCCACCACCTACGTCCAGCTCCTCTGGGAGCGGGTGAAGGTGAGCTTCCTGGTGGAGGTGGATGTCGAAGGCATCGTCGCCACCCGGATGAAGAAGCTATTCGCCCAGCGGCCCAACGACTGGCGGGTCTATTCGGAAGCCGCCGAGTACGGCCTCCAGCAGACGGTTCCCCTCAGCCAGGCCATCACCTGGGCGGACCGGTCCCTGGCCCTCCGGGAGAACCCCACGAATCTGGCCGTCAAGGCCCGGCTGCTCCACGAGGCCGGCCAGCGCCCCCAGGCGCAGGCCCTCATGGAGAAGGCCCTGCGACTGGCCCGGTCGCGGAAGGAGCCCGTGACCGCCACGGGGCCCATGGAAAAAGACCTGGCGTACTGGAAACAGGGCGGCTGACCCCCTCCCCCAGGGACCCGGGTTGACAGGTGCGACAATGGGTCGCACCTTGTTGCTTATGCAAGAACAGACTCCCACCCCCCTCACCCAGGTCGGTCTCGGTTTCCTGGTGGCGGCCACCCGCCGGCGGGTCAAACAGGTGGTCTGGGCCCGGTTGACGCCCCTGGGACTCACCCCGCAGCAGTTCTGGATCATGCTCGTGATCAACCGGAAGGGCCCCCAGTCCCTGCACCTCCTGGCGCGGGAGGTCTGGATGGACGACCCCACCGCCAGCCGGGTGGTGAAGGTCCTCTGCGACCGGGGCCTGCTGCGCAGCGAACCTGATCCAGCCCATGGCCGCCGGATCCTCATCCGCCTCACCTCCGAGGGAAGCAGCACGGCCCGGGAACTGGAGGCCATCTCCGAGGAGATCCGCGGGCGCCTGGCGGGCGGCCTCAGCGATGAGGAACTGGCGATCATGCGACGGGGGCTCGCCCAGATGATCACCAACATGGACAACCTGGCCGAGGAACTCCCCCGGCCCAGCAGGGTGCCCCAGCGGCGGCTGAAGGTGGGCAATCTGTAGCCGGGGTCGCCGAGCCCCGACTGGAGGTCCCATGCGCGTCCTTCCCGCCCTGCTCGTCCCCGCAGTCCTGGCCCCCCTGCCCCTGGCCGCCCATGCCCTGCACCGGCTCCCCCCCCGGGCGGAGGAGGCCGCCAAGGTCCACCGGGTGGAGAAGGTGGCCGAGAACGCCTACTGCATCTTCGGCCAGGGCGGGAACATCGGCCTGGTGGTGACCGCGAAGCACGCGGTGCTCATCGACGACCAGTTCGAGCGCCTGGTGCCGGGCCTCCTGGCCGCCGTGCGTGCCATCACCGACAAGCCCATCAAGTACCTCATCAACACCCATGCCCACCCCGACCATGTGGGCGGCAACCCGGCCCTGGAGAAGCAGGTGACGGCCATCGTGGCGCACACGAACGTCCTCAATCGCATGGAGACGGAGCAGGCCGGGCTCGAGCCCGCGAAACGCGGCGGCCTGCCGGAACTGGCCCTGGGTTCCGAGGACCCCGCCGAGAAGGCCCGCCTGGACATCCACCTGGATGGCACCGAGCTCCACCTCGTCCACGCCGGCCCGGGCCACACGGACGGCGACGTGATGGTGGGAATCCCCGCCGCCCGCGTCCTCCACATGGGCGACCTCTTCTTCAACGGCATCCTGCCCTTCATCGACACCGGGTCCGGAGGCAGCTTCGATGGCCTGGTGGCCCAGGTGGCCTGGGTGGCCTCCTGGCTTCCCGAGGACACCCGGATCATCCCCGGTCACGGCCCGGTGTGCGGGAGGAAGGAGCTGCTGCGCTACCGGGACCTGCTCCTGGCCGTCCAGGCCCACGTGAAGGCCCACCCGTCCCTGGATCCCAAGGCCCTCGCCGCCGGTTTCGACACCGCCGCCTGGCCCGACTGGAAGCCCATGCCCACGTTCGTGACCTGGGAGACCCTCTTCGCCGTCGCCAGCGGCCGGGGAGCCGGGCGGGTCAAGGGCGCCTGATCCCTTCCGGTTCCGCCGGAGGTTCCTTCTCAACCTGGATGACAGCGACCGGGTCATACCTCAAAATGCGATAGTATGCCCGTCCCTGCGGGCCGCCTGCCGCCCCTTCCCCTCTTGGATGTCCCATGGATTCCTTCGGCACCGACTCCTCCCTCCCGATCGAAGGCGCCCGCTCGCGACGCCGGTGGATCTGGATCGCCGGCCTCGGACTGGCCGTGCTGGCAGGCCTCTTCCTCACCCGGGGGAGGAAGGACGAGGCCGCCGGAAAGGGCCCCGCCCGGCCGGTCCCCGTGCTCGTCGCCACGGCCCGGACCGGGGACATGCCCCTGACGCTCACCGGCCTCGGCACCGTGACCGCCCTCGATACCGTCACCGTGCGGAGCCGGGTGGACGGCCAACTCGTGCGGGTGGCCTTCACCGAGGGCCAGCAGGTGCAGCAGGGGGAACTGCTCGCGCAGATCGATCCGCGGCCCTTCCAGGTCCAGCTCATGCAGGCCGAGGGGCAGCTGGCCAAGGACCAGGCCGCCGCGAAGAACGCCCAGATGGATCTGGCGCGGTTCCGCGACCTGGCCCGCCAGGGCATCCTCGCCCAGCAGCAGCTCGACGCCCAGACGTCCCAGGTGAACCAGTACGAGGCGGCCCTGAAGGCCGACCAGGCCCAGGTGGAGAGCGCGAAGCTGAACCTGACCTACAGCCGCATCACTGCGCCCATCTCGGGCCGCGTGGGCCTGCGGCTGGTGGACGCGGGCAACATGGTGCACGCCTCCGACGCGAACGGCCTGGCCGTCATCGCCCCTGTGAAGCCCATCAACGTGGTGTTCACCATCCCCGCCGACAGCATCCAGCGGGTGCTGGCCGAGAGCCGGAAGGGGACCCGCCTCCCGGTGGAGGCCTACGATCGCGACCTGAAGCAGCGTCTCGCCCGGGGCGAGCTGATGGCCATCGACAACCAGGTGGATCCCGGCACCGGCACCGTCCGCCTCAAGGCGCGGTTCCCCAACGACGACGCCGCCCTCTTCCCCAACCAGTTCGTGAACGCCCGGCTCCTGGTGGACACGCTCAAGGGCGCTGTCCTCATCCCCACGACCGCCCTCCAGCAGAGCCCGCAGGGCGCCTTCGTCTACGTGGTGAAGGCCGATGGCACCGTGGACATGCGGATCGTGGAGGTCCAGGCCACCGAAGGCGATGACACCGCCCTCCGGTCCGGCCTCAAGGCCGGCGAAGTGGTCGTCACCGACGGCATGGAGAAGCTGCGGCCCGGAAGCAGGGTGAGCGTGGCCAAGCCCGAGGCCCACGGGAACGCCAAGGGCAAGCCGTGACGGGGGTTCCGGAATGAATCCCTCCCGCCCGTTCATCCTCCGGCCCATCGCCACGTCCCTCCTGATGATCGGGCTGCTGCTGGTGGGGGCCCTGGCCTTCCGCCAGCTCCCGGTATCGGCCCTGCCCCAGGTGGACTACCCCACCATCCAGGTGGTGACCTTCTATCCCGGCGCCAGCCCGGATGTGATGGCCTCGGCCATCACCGCCCCGCTTGAGCGCCAGTTCGGCCAGCTGCCGGGCCTGAACCGCATGTCCTCCACCAGCTCGAACGGCAGCTCCATCATCACGCTGCAGTTCGTGCTGGACCTCAACATCGACGTGGCGGAGCAGCAGGTCCAGGCCGCCGTGAACGCGGCGGGCACCTTCCTGCCGAAGGACCTCCCGAATCCACCCATCTACAGCAAGACCAACCCCGCCGACGCGCCGATCCTGACCCTGGCCCTCACCTCGAAGTCCCTGCCCCTGTCGAAGGTGGAGGATTTCGCCGACACCCGGCTGGCCCAGAAGATCTCGCAGCTTCCGGGCGTGGGGCTGGTGAGCATCAGCGGCGGCCAGAAGCCCGCGGTCCGCATCCAGGCCAACCCCTCGCAGCTGGCCTCCTACGGCCTCACCCTGGGCGACGTCCGCACCGCCGTGGGCCTGAGCAACGTGAACCAGGCCAAGGGCAGCTTCGACGGCCGGCACCAGGCCTACGCCATCGGCGCCAACGACCAGCTCCTCTCCAGCGACCAGTACCGTCCCCTGGTGATCGCCTACAAGAATGGCGCGCCGGTGCGGCTCTCCGACGTGGCCTCCGTGACGGACGGCGTGGAGAACGCCCGCCAGGCCGCCTGGATGAACGAGGTCCCGGCGGTGATCCTCAACATCCAGCGCCAGCCGGGGGCGAACATCATCGCCGTGGTGGACCGCGTCAAGCAGCTCCTGCCCCAGCTGCAGGCCTCGCTCCCCGCGGCCGTCCAGCTCTCCATCCTCACGGACCGCACCACCACCATCCGCGCCTCCGTGGCCGACGTGGAGTTCGAGCTGATGCTCACCATCGCCCTGGTGGTGATGGTGATCTTCCTGTTCCTGCGCACCCTGGCCGCCACCATCATCCCCAGCGTGGCCGTTCCCCTCTCGCTGGTGGGCACCTTCGGCGTCATGTACCTGCTGGGCTACAGCCTGAACAACCTCACCCTCATGGCGCTCACCATCTCCACCGGCTTCGTGGTGGACGACGCGATCGTGATGATCGAGAACATCATGCGCTACATCGAGGAGGGGGAAACGCCCCTCCAGGCGGCGCTGAAGGGCTCCGGCCAGATCGGCTTCACCATCCTCTCGCTGACGGTCTCGCTCATCGCCGTGCTCATCCCGCTGCTCTTCATGGGCGACATCGTGGGCCGCCTGTTCCGCGAGTTCGCGGTCACCCTCAGCGTGACCATCCTCGTCTCGGCCGTGGTGTCGCTCACCCTCACGCCGATGATGTGCGCGCGCCTGCTCCACCACAAGCGGGCCGAGGAACAGGGCCGGTTCTACGTGGCCTCCGAGCGCGTGTTCCAGCGCATCATCGCCTTCTATGGCCGGACCCTGAGCTGGGTGCTGGACCACCAGAAGGCCACCCTGGTCGTGGCCGGCGCCACCCTGGTGTCCACCATCCTGCTCTACCTCGCCATCCCCAAGGGCTTCTTCCCCGTGCAGGACACGGGCGTGATCCTGGGCATCTCCGAGGCGCCCCAGTCCGTCTCCTTCGAGGCCATGGCCCAGGCGCAGCAGTCCCTCACTCGGGTGATCCTGAAGGATCCCGCGGTGGCGAGCCTTTCCTCCTTCATCGGCATCGACGGCACCAACACCACCCTCAACAGCGGGCGCATCCAGATCAACCTGAAGCCCCTGGAGGAGCGCCGCCTCAGCGCCAGCGAGGTCATCCGCCGCCTCCAGCCGGAGCTGGCGCAGGTCCAGGGGATCAGGCTCTTCCTGCAGCCCGTCCAGGACCTCACGGTGGAAGACCGGGTCAGCCGCACCCAGTACCAGTACACGCTGGAGGACGCGGATCCGAAGGAGCTCGCCCTCTGGGCGCCCCGCTTCCTCGACCGGCTCCAGGCCCTTCCCGAGCTGCGGGACGTGGCCAGCGACCAGCAGAACTCCGGCCTCCAGGCAAAGCTCATCCTGGACCGCACCACCGCCTCGCGCCTCGGCATCACGCCCCAGATGCTCGATGACGCCCTGTACGACGCCTTCGGCCAGCGGCAGATCTCCACCATGTTCACCCAGCTGAACCAGTACCGCGTGGTGCTGGAGGCCGCGCCGGGACTGCAGCAGCATCCCGAGGATCTCCAGAACATCTATGTGAAGTCCGGATCCGGCGGGGCCGTCCCCCTCAGCGCCTTCACCCGGCTGGAAGTGGGCACCACGCCCCTCGCGGTGAATCACCAGGGCCAGTTCCCCACCGTGACCGTCTCCTTCAACCTCGCGCCCGGCGCCTCCCTCGGCGATGCCGTCAAGGCCATCACCGCGGCCAAGGGCGAGATCGACCTGCCTCCCAGCATCAAGGCAGGCTTCCAGGGCACGGCCCTGGCCTTCGGCGCCTCGCTCGCCAACACGCCGTTCCTCATCCTCGCCGCGATCCTGACGGTCTACATCCTGCTCGGCGTGCTGTACGAGAGCTACATCCACCCCATCACGATCCTCTCGACCCTGCCCTCGGCCGGCGTGGGGGCCCTGCTCTCGCTGATGCTCTTTCGCACGGATTTCAGCGTGATCGCCCTCATCGGCATCATCCTGCTCATCGGCATCGTGGAGAAGAACGCGATCATGATGATCGACTTCGCCCTCGACGCCGAACGCAAGGAGGGCCGCCCCCCGACGGAGGCCATCTTCCAGGCCGCCCTCCTCCGCTTCCGGCCCATCATCATGACCACCATGGCGGCCCTCCTGGCCGGCGTGCCCCTGGCCCTGGGCTCGGGCGTGGGCTCGGAACTCCGCCGCCCCCTGGGTATCGCCATCGTGGGCGGGCTGATCTTCAGCCAGGTGCTCACGCTGTACACGACGCCGGTCATCTACCTGGCCTTCGACGGCCTGGCCCGCCGCGTCCGCGGGGCGCGGACGGCTTCCCCCGAATGAGCATCTCGGCCCCCTTCATCCGGCGTCCGGTCGCCACCACGCTCCTGACGGTGGCCCTGGCCCTGCTGGGGGGCATCGCCTACCAGTTCCTCCCCGTCGCGCCGCTGCCCCAGGTGGAGTTCCCCACCATCCAGGTGTCGGCCGGATTGCCGGGGGCCAGTCCCGACACCATGGCCTCCTCCGTGGCCACGCCCCTGGAACGCCAGTTCGGCCGCATCGCCGGCATCACCGAGATGACGTCGTCCAGCTCTCTGGGGTCCACGAACATCACCCTGCAGTTCGATCTCAGCCGGAACATCGACGCGGCGGCCCGCGACGTGCAGGCCGCCATCAACGCCGCCCGAGGGGACCTGCCGGCGGCCCTGCCGAACAACCCCTCGTACCGGAAGGTGAATCCGGCGGACGCCCCCATCCTCATGCTCTCGCTCACCTCCAAGGTCGTGCCGCGGGAGAAGATGTACGACCTCGCCTCCTCGGTCCTGCAGCAGAAGCTCTCCCAGGTGAAGGGCGTGGGGCAGGTCTTCGTGTGGGGCGGGGCCCTGCCCGCCGTGCGGGTGGACGTGAATCCCGTGGCCCTGAACGGCCACGGCCTGAGCCTGGAGGATGTCCGCACGGCCCTCGCCAGCGCCAACATCAACCGCCCGAAGGGCGACCTGTCCGGCGTCCACCACGCCTGGTCCCTGGCCGCCACGGACCAGCTGATGAAGGCCGCGGACTACCGGCCCCTGGTCCTGGCCTACAGGAACGGGGCGGCGCTGCACCTCTCCGAGGTGGCCCGGGTCGAGGACTCGGTGGAGAACATCCGCAACCTCGGCCTCTCCAACGGGGCGCCGGCCATCATCATCCCCATCTTCCGGCAGCCCGACGCCAACATCATCCAGACCGTGGACCAGGTGAAGGCCCTGCTGCCGCAGCTCCAGGCCTCGATCCCGCCCACCATGGAGCTGAACGTCCTCATCGACGCCACGCGGACCATCCGGTCCTCGGTGAAGGATGTCCAGTTCGCCCTGAGCATCTCCATCCTCCTGGTCATCCTGGTGGTGTTCATCTTCCTGCGCAGTCCCCGGTCCACGCTCATCCCCAGCGTGGCGGTGCCCATCTCGCTCATCGGCACCTTCGGGGCCATGTACCTCCTGGGCTACACCATCGACAACCTCTCCCTCATGGCCCTGACCGTGGCCACGGGGTTCGTGGTGGACGACGCCATCGTGGTCGTGGAGAACATCACCCGCCACCTCGAGAGCGGCATGACGCCCATGGAGGCCGCCCTCCACGGGGCCCAGGAGATCGGCTTCACGGTGGTCTCCATCAGCATCTCGCTCATCGCCGTCTTCATCCCCATCCTGCTCATGGGCGGCCTGGTGGGCCGGCTCTTCCGCGAGTTCGCCGTCACCCTCTCCATCGCCATCCTGGTGTCGCTGTTCGTCTCCCTCACCACCACGCCCATGATGTGCGCCCGCCTGCTGCGGCCCCACGCCGAGGAACGGCATGGCCGCCTCTTCCAGGCCAGCGAGCGCGCCTTCCAGTGGATCATGGCCCACTACGAGCGTTCCCTAGCCTGGGTGCTGCGGCACCAGCCCCTCACGCTGGCGGTGGCCGTGGCCACCATGGCCGCCACCATCGGGCTCTACATCATCGTGCCCAAGGGCTTCTTCCCCCAGCAGGACACGGGCCGAATCGTCGGCTCCATCGTGGCCGCCCAGGATGTCTCGTTCCAGGGCATGGAGCGCCTGCTGAAGCAGTACGTCGCCGCCGTCCAGTCCGACCCGGCCCTGGAGAACGTCACCGGTTTCGTGGGCGGAGGCAACACCGGCCGCATGTTCTGCTCCCTCAAGCCCACGGACCAGCGCAAGGACACCGCCGACCAGGTCATCGCCCGGTTGCGGGCCAAGACGGCCCACATCCCGGGCGGCGCCCTCTACATGCAGCCCGTCCAGGATCTCCGCATCGGGGGGCGGCCCGCCAGCGCCCAGTACCAGTACACCCTCCAGGGCGACGATGCCCGGGAGCTCTTCGAGTGGGCACCCCGGGTGCTCCAGCGGCTACGCACCCTGCCCCAGCTGGCGGACGTGAACTCCGACCTCCAGAACAAGGGGCTGGAGGCCACGGTGGTCATCGACCGCCCGACCGCCTCCCGCCTGGGCGTCACGCCCCAGGCCATCGACGCCACCCTGTATGACGCCTTCGGGCAGCGCTTCGTCTCCACCATCTACACGCAGCTCAACCAGTACCACGTGGTGATGGAGGCCGAACCGGCCTTCTGGCAGACGCCGGACGGCCTGAAATACATCTACGTCCGGTCCAGCACGGGATCCCTGGTGCCCCTCAGCGCCTTCGCCCATGTCGAACGCAAGGACACCACCCTCTCCGTCAACCACCAGGGGCAGATGCCCTCCGTCACCCTGTCCTTCAACCTGCCCGTGGGCGTGGCCCTCGGCGACGCCGTGGATGCCATCGACCGGGCCGAGCAGGAGATCCGCCTGCCAGGCAGCATCCACGGCAGCTACATGGGCACGGCCCAGGCCTTCCGGGCCTCCCTGGCCAACCAGCCCCTCCTCATCATCGCCGCCCTTTTCGTCGTCTACATCGTGCTGGGGGTGCTCTACGAAAGCCTCATCCACCCTCTGACCATCCTCTCCACCCTGCCCAGCGCCGGCGTGGGCGCCCTGCTGGCCCTGCTCATCTTCCGCACGGACCTGAGCGTGATCGCCTTCATCGGGATCATCCTCCTCATCGGCATCGTGAAGAAGAACGCCATCCTCATGATCGATTTCGCCCTGGAGGTGGAGCGGAGGGAGGGGGTCACCCCGGAGCGGGCCATCTTCCAGGCCGCCCTCCTGCGGTTCCGGCCCATCACCATGACCACCCTGGCGGCCCTGCTGGGCGGCCTGCCCCTGGCCATCGGCATGGGCACGGGCTCGGAGCTGCGCCGTCCCCTGGGCATCGCGATCGTGGGCGGCCTCCTCTTCAGCCAGCTCCTGACCCTCTACACCACCCCCGTGATCTACCTCTACATGGACCGGCTCCATCTGGCCTGGGTCCGGTTCCGGGCCGGCCGGCGGTCGGCGCCCCTCCCGGGCTGATCCGGACCTTCAGGGCAACGACAGGACGGCGCTGGTCAGGGGGGGGTCCGGCTTGAGCCCGGGCCCTCCGGGTGCGATCCTGGAGGGCTATGAGACTCGACCGGCTCGGCGACTTCCAACGCACCCACCGCAACGGGGACCTCCGTCTGGACCACGCGGGGCAGTCCGTGCGCCTGCTCGGCTGGTGCCGCCGCGTCCGCAACCTGGGTTCCCTGGTCTTCCTGGACCTGCGGGACCGCTGGGGCCTGGTGCAGCTGGTGGCCAATGAGGAGACCGCCGATCCCGCGCTGCTCGCCAAGCTGAAGGCCGTGCGCAGCGAGTTCGTGCTGGCCGTCGAGGGCGTGGTGGCCGAGCGCGAGAGCAAGAATCCCAACATGCCCACGGGCGACGTGGAGGTGCGCCTCACCGGCTTGAGGATCCTGAACACCGCCGCCCCGCTGCCCTTCCCCCTGGAGGACGAGGGGGTGGGCGAGGACCTGCGCCTCACCTACCGCTTCCTGGACCTCCGCCGCGAGGAGCTGCAGCGCAACATGCAGCTGCGGAGCGAAGTGGCGAACCTCACCCGGAACCACTTCCGCGAGCTGGATTTCATCGAGTTCGAGACGCCCATCCTCACCAAGTCCACGCCGGAGGGCGCCCGGGACTACCTGGTGCCCAGCCGCGTGCATCCCGGCGAGTTCTTCGCCCTGCCCCAGAGCCCCCAGCTCTTCAAGCAGCTCCTCCAGGTGAGCGGCTTCGAGCGCTACGTGCAGATCTGCCGCTGCTTCCGCGACGAGGACCTGCGTGCCGACCGCCAGCCCGAGTTCACCCAGGTGGACGTGGAGATGAGCTTCGTGCGCCAGGAGGACGTGCAGGGCGTCATCGAGCCGCTCATGGTCAAGCTGGCCAAGGTCGTGGGGAAGGAGGTCACCGCACCCTTCCCCCGCCTGCCCTACCGGGACGCCATGGAATGGTACGGTTCCGACAAGCCGGACCTCCGCTGTCCCGTGAAGATCCAGGACGTCACCGGACTTTTCGCCGCCAGCGGCTTCAACCTCTTCCGCGCCGCCGCCGAGAGCGACGGCCACCGCCGGGTGCGGGCCCTGTTCTTCCCCGGCGAGGGCCCCGGCGCCCTCAGCCGCAAGCAGCTGGACGACCTGGGCGAAGCCGCCAAGCAGCTCGGGGCCGGCGGCCTGCCCTACGCCAAGTGGGGCAGGGACGGTCTCGCCAGCAGCTTCAAGAAGTTTCTGGAACCCGCCGACGAGGCCGCCCTGAAGGCGCGACTCGGCGCCACCGGGGAGGGCCTGGCCGTCTTCGCCGTGGGCACCGATGCCCAGACCAGCCGCGTGCTGGGCGAGCTGCGCCTGCGCCTGGCCCGGCAGTTCGGCCAGCTGGACGAGTCCCGTTTCGCCTTCCTGTGGGTGGTGGACTTCCCCCTGCTGGAGTGGGCCGAGAACGAGCACGGGGAGCCCGGCCGCTACGTGGCCTGCCACCACCCCTTCACCAGCCCCCATCCCGATGATCTCGAGCTGCTGGAGACCGATCCCGGCGCCTGCCGCGCCGTGGCCTACGACCTGGTGCTCAATGGCTTCGAGGTCGGCGGCGGCAGCATCCGCATCCACGACGCGGAAACCCAGAACCGCATGTTCCGGGCCATCGGCATCGGCCCCGAGGAGGCCCGCGCCAAGTTCGGCTTCCTGCTGGACGCCCTGGCCTTCGGCGCCCCGCCCCACGGCGGCCTGGCCCTGGGGCTGGACCGCCTCGTCATGCTGCTGGCGGGCACCGACAACATCCGCGAAGTCATCGCCTTCCCCAAGACCGCCCAGGCCCGCTGTCTCATGACCGACGCCCCCAGCCCCGTGGACGAGCGCCAGCTCCGGGAACTGCACCTCCAGCAGGACGCGAAGCAGACCTACCGCGTGGGCGCCGTCTTCTTCGAATCGGCCGAGGGCGGCAGCCCGGAACTGCGCGGCCAGGCCCTCCAGCAGATCGGCCAGATGACGCCCCGCCAGGCCCAGGGCCTCGTCACCCTCGACGCCCAGGGACAGATCCTCGACGCCCAGACCCTCAGCGGACCCACCTTCGAGTTCTGAGGCGGCAGATCACCCCCGTCGTGGCCCCCGCCTCCCCGCCGCCTACCCTTGAGAACATGATTCCGCCGCCGCTGATCCCCGCCCTGTCGGCCCTGGCATCCGCCACCGCAGGCCTGGGCGGGTCGGCACCAGGCAGGGAGGCCCCCATGGAATTCCGGATCCCAGCCTTCGCCCACGGAGCCACCATCCCCCGCATCCACACGGCGGACGGCTCCGACCGCTCCCCGGCACTCCAGTGGGGCGAGCCGCCCGCAGGCACCCGGGCCTTCGCCCTGATCGTGGATGATCCCGACGCGCCGGTCGGGACCTGGGTCCACTGGGTCCTCTACGACCTGCCGGGCAGCGCCCGGTCCCTGGCGGAGGATCAGCCGCGCACGCCGGACCTGCCGGGCGGCGCGCGCCAGGGGAAGAACAGCTGGGGGGCCCTGGGCTGGAACGGGCCCTCACCGCCGCCGGGGCGCCCCCACCGGTACTATTTCCGGATCGCCGCGCTCTCGGCGCCGCTGGGCCTTCCGGCAGGCGCGACCCGGGCCCAGGTCGAGGCGGCCATGCGGGGGAAGATCCTGGCCGAGGCCACCTGGCTGGGCACCTACGGCCGCTGAACTGCCCGGGGGCCCTCCTTCACGGCTTGCCGGAGCGCAGGCGGATCGTCTCGCCATCCACCACGAAGGTTCCGCACCCGTGATGGTGGAGGGTCTTCGCCTTCTTCCGCCTCGGGTCGATCCAGGCCTGGATCACCTCCAGCACGAAGAGGTTGTACTTCGGCACGAGGCGTGTATCCACGACCTTGCACTCCAGGTCGGCGAAGCACTCGGCCACCAGGGGCGCGGCCACCCACTTCGCCGGAACGGGCGTGAGCCCGAAGGCCGCGAACTTGTCGAGGTCCCGGCCGGAGGCGTTGCCCACCTCCACCACCTTGGCTGCCAGCCCCGCTGCCGGGATGGCGATCACGCATTCCCCCGTCTTCCGCAGGGCCGCGAAGCTGTGGTTGGCGCCGCTGACGAGGCAGCCGACCCGGGGAGGGTTGAATTCCATCATCATGTGCCAGGACATGGCCATGACGTTGGCGCGCCCCCGATGGGCCGTGGTCAGGAGCACCACGGGCCCCGGCTCCAGCAGGGTGTACACCTCGGACAGCGGAAGGTTCTTCAACATGGCGGAAGCCCTCCTTCCCCGCGGAGAACCCTAGCGCCGCGGCAGGTCGGATGGGCGGAAAGATCAGGCTCCCAGCCGGTCCCTTGCCAAACAGGCTGAAAAAGCGTGTTTTCCGACCCGGGGGGCCGTAGATTGGGGGCCTCCTGCGAGGTGTCCCATGCCGGGATGCCGCAAGCCGATGGGCCGCGTGATGCTTTCGCTCGCCCTGGCCCTCCTGGGCAGCCCTCCCGGGTGGACGGCCGGCCAGGCCGAGCGGCGCGTGTGCGTGGCCCGGATCCAGGGCACCATCGGCCCGGCCACGGCCGCCTACCTGGCCCGGGCCCGGGCGGAGGCGGAGGCCCAGCGGGCCCAGTGCCTCGTCGTCGAGCTGGACACGCCGGGGGGCCTGCTGGAGGCCACCAAGGAGATCGTCCAGGGCTTCCTCGGTTCATCCGTTCCCATCGTGGTGTACGTGTCGCCACCCGGCGCCTGGGCTGGCAGCGCGGGCTGTTTCATCACCCTGGCGGCCGACGTGGCCGCAATGGCGCCGACCACCAGCATCGGGGCGGCCCACCCCGTCGGGATCGGCCCAGGCAGCGAGAAGCAGGACGGCGAGATGAAACGCAAGCTGGAGAACTTCACGGCCAGCTACATCGAGGCCATCGCCGCCAAGCGCCATCGCAACACCGCCTGGGCCATGGCCTCGGTGCGCGAGAGCGCCTCCCTCACCGCCGACAAGGCCCTGGACCTGGGTGTGATCGATCTCATCGCCCGGGACCTGCCCGACCTCCTGGCGAAGCTGGATGGCCGCGTGGTCAACGGCAGGGCGCTGGAAACCGCCGGAGCCGCCACGATCAGCCTCCCGATGACCTTCCGGGAGAAGGCGTTCCAGGCCTTCGCCCATCCCCAGGTCATGCTGATCCTGATGCTGATCGTGATGTACGGCATCATCGGCGAGCTGACCAGCCCCGGCGCCATCCTGCCCGGCGTGGCGGGGGCCATCGCCCTGGTGCTGCTGCTGTACCTCGCCTCGGCCCTGCCCATGAACCTCGCCGGGCTGGCCCTGGTCGGGATCGCGATCGCCCTCTTCGTCTTCGACGCGTTCACGCCGACCCACGGCGTCCTCACCGTCGGCGGGATGATCGCCTTCTTCCTCGGGGTCCTCATGCTGTTCGACCGCAGCGAGCCCTTCCTGCGGTTGTCGCTCACCTGGATCCTTCCCCCGACCGTCGTCACGGCCCTCTTCTTCACCTTCGTCGTCGGCGCCGGCATCCGCGCCCAGCGGGCGCCGGCCAAGACCGGCATGGAGGCGCTGATCGGCCGGATGGTCACGGCCCTGGAACCCATCGACGCCCGGGGCGGCCGGGTGTTCCTCGAGGGCGAGTACTGGACTGCCGAGAGCGCCGAGCCGGTGGCTGCCGGGCAACCCGTCGAGATCGTGGCCCGGGAGGGGCTGACGCTGAAGGTCAAGCCAGGCATTCCGCCGAAGGAGGCACCGCCATGAATGCGCTCTTCACCACCGTGCTGCCCTGGATCTTCGTCCTCGGCGTCCTGTGCGCGGCCGTCCTGCCCCAGGCCGCACGCATCCTCCGCGAATACGAACGGGGCGTGATCTTCCGCTGGGGCAAGCTGCGGGGCGCCAGGGGCCCCGGCCTCATCTTCCTCATCCCGTTCATCGACCGCATGGTGCGGATGGACCTGCGGGTGGTCACCATCGACGTGCCCAAGCAGGAGATCATGACCCGCGACAATGTGCCGGCGACGGTGGATGCCGTGGTCTATTTCCGCGTGGTGGACCCCCAGGCGGCCGTGGTGAAGGTGGAGAACTTCCTCAAGGCCTCCTCCCTCATCGCCCAGACCACCCTGCGGAAGGTGCTCGGCCAGTCGGAGCTGGACGAGCTGCTGGCCCACCGGGAGAAGATCAACATCCAGCTGCAGGAGATCATCGACCGGCAGACCGCGCCCTGGGGCGTGAAGGTGAGCACCGTGGAGGTGCGCGACGTGGTGCTGCCCGACGGCATGAAGCGCGCCATGGCCAAGCAGGCCGAGGCCGAGCGGGAGCGCCGCGCCAAGGTCGTCAACGCCGAGGGGGAGTTCCAGGCCGCCGAGAAGATGGTGCAGGCCGCGGCCATGATCGCGGAGCAGCCCATCGCCCTCCAGCTGCGGTTCCTCCAGACCATGGTCGAGATCGCCAGCGAGCACAACACCACCACCTTCGTCCCGCTCCCCAGCGAGCTGTTCGGGCCCTTCATGAAGAAGGCGCTCTAGGAACCAGGAGGCCGCCCCTCCCGGGGGTTCCGGCCGGGCCGGAAGGACCGTCGCGGCTCTGTGCGACACTATTCCCGGCCCCATCGCGCGACGAGGAACCCCATGACGGCAGCCCCCGGCAAAGCCCCCAAAAAGGAAAAAGAGAAGAAGCAGACGCCGGAGGAGCGGCTCCAGGCCCTGCGCTACAACCACATGATGTACGGACCCACGGCCGGGGAGATGCGGCCAGCCGCGAAGAAGGTCAACTACGGGACCGCCTACCTCAACCACCCCAAGTTCCAGGGCCTGCTGGCGGCGTTCAAGAAGGGGACCCCCTTCAGGTTCGACGTCACGGACAAGGGCAAGATCTACACCGTCGCCACCGAGGATTCCCACATCACCTTCGATGGCAAGGTCATCTACTATTCGCGGCACCTGAACAAGTACGAGGACAACCTGCTGCTGGACCGGGCCTCGACCGTCCACTACCAGGGGATCGAGGCCTTCGTCCACCTGGCCTTCGCCGTGCTGCGCAGCTTCCCCGACCTGGAGGCGCCTCCCCTGTCCTACCTGCAGGGCCAGTTCTACCTTGGCAGCGAGACCCTCGATGCCGGCATGGCCGAACAGGGGCCCAACCTCCTGCTGGGTTCCTTCAAGCACAGCAAGGTTCTCGAAAAGCCCAGGAAGTAGAATCCGGGCAGAACCCTGGACTGAGCTCGACCCAATGGTGGCAAAGTGGAGAAATGCCTACTGTGGCTTAGGAGTTCTCCATGCCCAACCTCGCCACCCTTTTGAAATCCGAGATCCTCAGGCTTGCCCGCAAGGAGGTCCGGAACGAGCTCGAATCCCTTCGAAAAGCCTCCAGCCGGTATCGCAGTGAGATCGCGGATCTGAAGCGCCGTCTGGACTTGCTTGAGAAGCAGCAGGCGCAGGTTTCAAAAAAGATTCTGAAAAAGCCAGCCGCGATGGAAAGCCAGGAAGGCGCCGCACGCTTCCGTTTCAGCGCGAAGCGCCTCGCGGCGCAGCGGCAGAAGCTCGGGTTGTCCGCTGCCGATATGGGCAGGCTCATCGGAGTCTCGGGCCAGTCCATCTACCATTGGGAAGCCGGGAAGAGCCGCCCCAGGCCAGCTCAGCTCGAGGCGATCGCTTCGCTGAGGAAGCTCGGGAAGCGTGAGGCGAAGAAGCGGCTTGCCGACCTGGCTGGGGACCCGAGCCAGGAAGGGTGAGCCTGAATCCTTCCACCGACCCCCGATCAAACCGGCCGGGAAGCCCAGGCGCCTCGGGAATCGTGAATCCGACCAGATTGCCCCAAAATCAAAGCATGACCATCACCCTCCGCCAGCGGGCCCAGCTGATCCTCCGCGAGGCGGGCTGGGAGCTGCCGGCGCCGCCGGTGGTGTGGTCGCCGCGGATGGCGCGGTGCGCGGGGCTCTTCGTGATCGAGAAGGACTTCCGGGGCAAGTGGCACCCGGAGATCCGCCTGAGCATCCCGCTGCTGCGCCGCCGGGACTGGCCCTGGCCCCAGCCGGTGTGCGGGATGCACTGCCACGATCCCGAGCAGGTGCAGCGCCGCATCCTCGAGCACGAGCTCATCCACTACAAGCTCTGGATGGACCGGGAGCGGGACTGGGGCCACAGCGAGCGGTTCCGACGGCTGGCCTTGGAGGCGTTCGGGCACCAGAGCATCACGCACGGCATCGGCACGGAGCCGGAAGGATGACGGCGCGCGGTCTCGGCCTGATTCGCTCCGTGCGGGGGCCCCGCTCCGCAGGCTCCCCCGGAGCCTGTTCCGCGACCCGCATGGTCGCGACCCACGGCATCGGCACGGAGCCGGAAGGATGACGGCGCGCGGTCTCGGCCTGATTCGCTCCTGAGGCTCCACCTCCGCGAGCCCGCGAGCGGGAACGGGCTCCACGGAGCCCGTGTCAGGTGGAGGGGGGCCCCGCTCCGCAGGCTCCGGCCCGGGGACCCGGGAGTAGACTCCCTCCATGACGTTATGGGACCCCGCCCTGCTCACCGCCCCGCCCCTGACGGGCGGGGAAGAGCGCCTCCCGCCGGCCCACAAGCTCTTCGCCCTGCGGACCTTGCCCCTCGGGGAGATTCGGGCCGTAGGCTTCGACATGGACCACACCCTGGCCCGCTACCGGTCGCCGGAGATCGACGAGCTGGCCTTCAAGAAGGCCGCGCGGCTGCTGGTGCGGGAGCACGAGTACTCCCCCTGGCTGCTGGGAGTGGAGTACGATCCGGCCTTCGCCGTGCGCGGGCTGGTGCTGGACGGCCTGCGCGGCAACCTCCTCAAGCTGAACCGGGAGCGCCAGGTGGTGCGGGCCTGCCACGGCAGCCGGCCCCTGGGGCGCGCCGAGATGGAGGGGGTCTACGGCCGCCGCCGCCTGGCCACCACGGCCAAGGGCTTCCGCAGCATCGACACCCTCTTCGAGATCCCCGAGAGCCACCTCTTCGCCCAGATGGTGGACGGCTTCGACCGGGGCTTCCTCAAGGCCGACAACTACCTCCAGCTCTTCCACCAGGTCCGCTGGGCCATCGACACCGCCCACCGCAATGGGGAGATGAAGGCCGAGATCCTGACCCACCGCGACTACTTCGTCCACCAGGATCCCCAGCTGGCCCTGGCCCTGGACCGCCTCAAGCGCTCGGGCAAGAAGCTCTTCCTGCTCACCAACAGCGAGTGGACCTTCACGGACGGCGTGCTCTCGCATCTTCTGGATGGCCAGGACGAGGCCCGGCCGCGCTGGACGGACTACTTCGACCTCATCGTGGTGAGCAGCCGCAAGCCCGGCTTCTTCACGGATACTCCCGAGGCCAGGCCCCTGGAGGGCCGGCCCCGCTGCTTCTCCGGCGGCCACGCGGCCTGGCTGGAGAGCCAGCTCCAGGCGGAGGGCGAGCAGGTGCTGTACGTGGGGGACCACATCTACGGCGACGTGCTGCGCTCCAAGAAGAACGCCTCATGGCGCACCCTGCTGCTGGTCCCGGAACTGGAGCGGGAGCTGAAGCTGCTGGAGGCCAAGGCCGGCGACCTGCGGGAGTCGCTGCGGCTGGAGACCCTTCGGCGGCGCACGCTGCGCCGGGCCTCCGTGCTCTTCGACCAGTGGAAGCGGAACCGGGTGCGGCGGCATGTGCTGGGCCCCCGCCTCAGTCCCGAGGCCACCACGGCCCTGGACCACGAGGCCGCGCACCTGGCGGCCACCGCCGAGGCCCTCCAGCGCCGGGCGGAGCTGCAGCTCCTGGAACTGGACCGGCTCACCCGGGAGATCGAGGGGACCTTCAACCCCATGTGGGGGCCCATCTTCCGGGACCGGGACGAGCAGACCCGCTTCGCCGACCAGATCCAGCAGTACGCCTGTGCCTACACGGGACGCGTGGCCAACCTCTACATGTACGATCCGGCCGCCACGGTCTACGCCCCCGTCCCCGCCCTGCCTCACGAGCGGATGCCGCTGGGCTGACCGGGGCGGCCGGCCTACCTCACCACCCGGTGCGTGGCCCTGGCCTTCGCCAGGACGTGCTTGATGGCGTCCACGGTCTGGTCCTGGTCCGCCTCCGTGAGGCCGGGCCAGAGGGGCAGGCTCATCAGGCGCTCCCCGCTCCATTCGGTGTGGGGCAGCCCGTCCTTGGGCAGGTGGGAGGGATGGGCGGCGTAGAAATCCCGGTACCAGGGGTGGATGTGGGCCGGCCGGTAGTGGATGCCGGTGCCGATGTTCTCCTCCTTCAGCGCCTCCACGAAGGCATCGCGGTCGAGGCCGGCCTTCTCCGGGTGGAGCCGCGCCACGAAGAGGTGGAAGCAGTGGCCGTGGTCGGCGTCGCCTGCCCAGGGCAGCATCAGCTCCTCGACGTCCTTCAGCAGCTCCAGGTAGCGCCGGAACAGCACGCCGCGCCGGGCGTTGAAGCCGTCGAGCTTGGGGATCTGGTGGATCCCGATGGCCGCCTGGAGGTCCATGAAGTTGGCCTTGCGGGCGGGCTCGTACACCTCGGTGTGCGGGCTGCCCTCCTTGGCGAACCGCTTCCAGGCGTCCCGGTCGATGCCGTGGAAGCGCAGGCGCTTGATGCGGCTCTCGTACTCGTCGTTGAAGAAGGCGATGGCGCCGCCCTCGCCGGTGGTCATGTTCTTGTTCGGGTGGAAGCTGTAGACGCTCATGACCGATCGCGGGTCGCCGCCGATCTTCGTGCCCTTGTAGTGCGCGCCCATGGCCTGGGCCGCGTCCTCGATGACCCAGAGGCCGTGCTTCTCCGCCACGGCCCAGATCGCCTCCATGGCGCAGGGAAGGCCCGTGAGGTGGACCGGGATGATGCCCTTGGTTCGGGGGGTGATGGCGGCCTCGAGCTTCGCCGGATCCAGGTTCAGGGTCTTCGGATCGATGTCCACCAGCACGGGCACGCCGCCCTGCAGAACGACCGTGCTGAGGGTGCTCACCCAGGTCAGCGAGGTGGTGATGACCTCGTCGCCGGGCTGCAGGCCCAGCACCTGCATCGTGATCTCCTGGGCCGTGGTGGCGCTGTTCATCACCAGGCAGTGGGGCACGCCGTTGTAGTCCTGGAGGGCCTCTTCGAACTTCGCGGACTTGGGTCCCGTGGTGATCCACCCGCTGTGGATGGTGTCGATGATCTCCGCGATCTCCTCCTGGCCCACCATGGGGCGGGTGAAGGGGAGGAACTGCGGGCGGCGGACGTAGGACATGGGGACTCCGGACACAGGCCCCCATTCTTCCATAACGCGGAGCGAAGCTCCGCGTTCACGCGATCGGCACGGTGATCCGCATGGTGGTGCCAAAGCCGAGCCCCTCGCTGTGGAGGCTGATGGTGCCGCCCATCATCTCCATGAGGTGCTTGCAGATCACCAGCCCCAGGCCAGTGCCGCCGTACTGCCTGGCATGGCCCCCCTCGGCCTGGGCGAACTTCTGGAAGAGCCGGGTCTGGGCCTCGGGGCTCACGCCGATGCCCGTGTCCACCACACTGAGGACCAGATGCCCCGGCCGGCGCTCCACCTGGGCGCTGACGCTGCCCTCCTTCGTGAATTTCAGCGAATTGGAGAGCAGGTTCAGCAGCACCTGCTTGAGGCGGCTCGGGTCCACCATCACCTCGGGCAGGTCCCCGGCGTCGGGCCAGGACAATTCCACCTCCGGCTTGCGGGGATAGGCTTCCGCGATGGGCTTCACTTCCTCGATCAGGGCCGCGAGGCTGACGGGCTCGACATGGACCTCCAGCCGGCCGGATTCGATCTTGGCCAGGTCCAGGATGTCGTTCAGCAAGCCCAGGAGGTGCTGGCCGGAGGAGTAGCTGTCCTGCAGCATGGAGCGCATCTCCTCGGCGTCATCGTAGAGCCCGTCCATGACGAGCCGCGTGAAGCCGAGGATGCCGGTGAGGGGGGTGCGCAGCTCATGGCTGGTGAGGGCCAGGAACTCGCTCTTGAGCTGGTCCGCCTCGCGCAGGGCGGCGTTGACCCGCTCCAGCTCCAGGGCCTGCCGCTGCAGGGCGTCCCGCTGCTCCGAGAGATCGCGGAACAGCCAGGCGTTGTAGAGGGACACCGCCGTCTGGCGCTGCAGGATGGAGATGGAATCCTGGTCCTCGTCCTCCAGCTTGCGATCGGAGGGCATGGCCAGGATCGCGAAGCCGAGGAGCAGGAGCTGGTGCTCGAAGGGCACGAAGTAGAGGGGCGCGCCATCCGTCCCCCGGAGGAGCCGCAGGGATTCGACGCCGCAGGCCGGATCCAGGAACTGGCTCTGGAAGAGCACCAGGGGCACTTCCGGGAAGGGGTTCGGCGCCGGGAGCCGGAGGGCGGACCACTCCGGCCGGGAGAGGCCCGCGCCCTCCCGCGGGACGTAGCCGCCGCCGCCGTCCTCCAGGGTCCAGACCGCGCCGCGCCGGCATTGGAACTCCTGGGCCAGGACGTCCAGGACCACGCTGGCCACCTGCCCCCCCTTGGAGGTGGCGGCCAGGATCTCCGACACATGCTGGAGCACCTGCATCTGATGGGAACGGCGGCCCAGGCGGGCCCGGAGGTCCCGCGACTCGTGCATGGCCTGGGTGAGCTGCCGCTGGGTCTGCATCAGCTCCGCCAGCAGTTCCGCCCCCTGGGGACGGGCGGTCTGCCCCTGCGGCAGCTGTTTCGGGCCGGAGCTGGCCTTGCCTGCGGGGGGCTGGGGTCCGGATGGCGGGGGGGTGGAGGCCATGGCCTCCAGGATGGCGGGTGGCGGGATCGCTGCCAAGGGCCGCGATTTGGGGCAAGAATGGACCGATGCCGCTCGATTCGAAGGCCGTCTCCGTCCAGAAGATCATCTTCCTCTCCGTCACGCTGGTGGTCTGCCTGCTGGTGGGCTGGTGGATCACCCTGCAGATCCGGGAGTCGAAGGCCCTCCAGGAGGCCAACGTCGAGAACCTCAAGGCGGGCCGGGCCATGGCCTGGCAGATGGACAGCCTCCGGCTGCTGGCCATCACCTACCAGCCCGATCCCGCCTCGCGGCCCGGCTCCATCGAGGGCCGGATCCTGAAACTGCCCAGCCTGCAGGAGCGGAAGTGGGCCATCGAGACCCTCTACCCCCATGTGGCCGTGGTGCCGGCCCCCCTGGCGGAGGATGATCCCCCCCTGCTGGACAAGGCCGCCTACCTCACCCTGCGCCCCGAGCCCCTCCGCGCCATCGAGAAGGCCCGCCGCACGGACATCATCCGGGCCGCCTCCGAAGGCAGCTTCCTGGCCCTGGTGGTGCTCTTCGGCTTCGGCCTCGTCTACCGCAAGCTGGCGGAGGAGATGGACCTCAAGCTGCGGCAGCACAACTTCATCGCCGCCGTCACCCATGAGCTGAAGACCCCCATCTCGGCCCTGCGGGTGTGGACCGAGACCCTCTTCTCAAGGTCCCTCTCGGAGGAGCAGCGGACCCGCATCCACGGCCTCATGGACAGGGATCTGGAGCGCCTCACCGAACTGGTGGGCAACCTCCTGGATGTCGCCCGGGCCGAGGCCGGAAGCCTGGAGCTCCACCCTGAGCCCCTGGAACTGGGGCCCTGGGTCCGGACCGTGAGCGAGGGCATGGACCAGCGCCTGGGCGCCGGCGCCCTCGGGCTCCAGCTCGAGCTGGCACCGGCCGTATGGGCCCTGGTGGACGCCAAGGCCCTGGCCACGGTGCTGGAGAACCTCCTGTCCAACGCCTTCAAGTACGCCGCCGAACCCCGGCGGACCATCGTCACCCTGGGCGAGGACGGCGAGGAGGCGGTCCTCGTCGTGAGCGACCGCGGCCACGGCATCGGCGCCAAGGATCTCTCCCGCCTCTTCCAGCGCTTCTACCGGGCCGGGGATGAGATGACCCGGCAGGTCCCCGGCACCGGCATCGGCCTCTTCCTCGCCCGGGAGATCGTCCTCCGCCACGGGGGAACCCTGCAGGCCGCCAGCCGGGGCCACGGGCTGGGCTCGGCCTTCACCCTCCGGATCCCCCGGATCCCGCCCCCCGGGGATGAAAGTGTCGCGACAGGGTAGTATCGAGACTCACCCTCCGGAGTCTCCTTGCCCCTCCAGCCCGGCGATCGTCCCGAAGCCCGCCTGGTCCGGGAGGCCAGCGGGGGGGATTCCGGGGCCTTCGAGGATCTGGTCCGGCCCCACCTGGGGATGTTCTTCCGGGTGATCGAGCGGATCCTGGGGAACGAAGCCGAAAGCCAGGATGCCCTCCAGGACGCCCTGCTCACCCTGCACCGGGAGCTGCCGGGCTTCCAGGGCGCCAGCCGCTTCAGCACCTGGGCCTACCGCATCTGCGTGAACCAGGCCCTCATGGCCCGCCGCAAGCGGATCCGCCGCCGGGAGGACGCCCTCGAAGATCTGATGCCACGTTTCCAGGACGACGGGCATCACATGGACATGGATGCGGTCCTCGCCTGGAGCGAGGAGGCGGAGGCCCTGGTGCGAGCGGAGTCGGAGGAGCTGAGGACGAGGGTGAGGGCGGGCCTCGACCGCCTGTCCGACGACCAGCGCGCCGTCTTCGTCCTCAAGGATCTGGAGGGCTGGGACTCCGACGAGATCAGCCGCCACCTGGGGATTTCCCGCGAACTCGTCCGCCAGCGGCTCCACCGCGCCCGCCTGGCCCTGCGGGCCCTCCTCACGGACTTCGCGCCAGCCCCGAAGGGGAGCCCTTCATGATCGGCATCCCCACCTGCGCGCGGGTCACCGACCTCCTCACGGACCTGGACGAAGGGGCCCTGGGCCCCCTGGCCTGGACCGGCGTCCGGCTCCACCTGGGCCTGTGTCCTCCCTGCCGGGCCTTCCTGCGGTCCCTGCGGCGGACGCCGGCCCTGCTCCGGGGCCTGCTCCAGGAGGATCCGGCCGAAGCCCCCGGGTCCGCCGCGGAACGCGCCCTCGCGGGAGCCCTCGGCGCCCTCCGCCAGGGCAGCCTGCCCCAGGGCCCGCGACTCCACCCGGACCCCACGGACTGGGCGGCCCTCCTGCCTGACGGCGATCCCTTCGCGGCCCTGCTGCTCCGCCTCCACCTGGGCTGGTGCGGCGCCTGCCGGGCCCATCACGGGTCCGACGCGGCCCTGGAGGCCGATGGCGAGCCCCTGCCCCGCAGCCTCCTGGCCCTGCTGCCGCCGGAGGACCAGTGGCGCCGGGTGCGCCGGGGCCTGGGCGGCGGCGAAGCGGCCCGCGTGCTGAAAGACCCGATCTCCGGCACCGCCCTGCACCTGGTCCGGCTGCCTGGCGGCCTGACCTTCCCCGCCCACCGGCATTTGGGGACCGAGACCACGCTCCTGCTGGCCGGGGGCCTCCAGGACGGCCCGGCCCACCTGCATCCCGGCGACTGGATCGCCCATGGTCCCGGCACCTTCCACACCCCCGCCGCGGATTCCGGCGGGGACTGCTGGGCCCTGGTGCGCCTCGAAGGTCCCGTCCAGTTCAGCGGCTGGCGGCGGCTGCTGGTCTGAATCCCGGCTTCAGCAGATCCGCGGGAGCTGCTCGCCGCTGAGCAGGTCCAGCAGCCGGGCGGTGCCCAGGGTCGTGCGCAGGGTCACGCGGCCGGCGGGCCCTTCGAGGACGCGCCCCACGATGGCCGCCCCGGCACCTTCGGGGTGGACCCGCAGCAGGGCCAGGGCCTGCTCCGCCTGGGCCTCGGGCAGGAAGGCCACCATGCGGCCCTCGCAGGCCACGTAGAGGGGATCCAGCCCCAGGATCTCGCAGGCGGTGGCCACCGCCTCGTCCACGGGCATCGCGTCCTCGCGGACCTCGATGGCCACGCCCGCCGCGGCAGCGATCTCGTTGAGCACGGAGGCCAGGCCGCCCCGGGTGGGATCCCGCAGGCAGTGGACGTCCAGGCCCGCCTCCAGCAGGGCCGCGGCCAGGTGGTGCACGGGCCCGCAGTCGCTGGCGATGGGCGTCTCGAAGGCCAGGCCTTCGCGCACGGACATCACGGCAATGCCGTGGCGGCCCAGGTCCCCAGTGACGAGCACCGCGTCGCCCGGCCGCACGCGGCGGGGATGCACCTCCACGCCGGCCGGCACCAGGCCCACGCCCGTGGTGGTGATGAAGGCGCCGTCGCCCTTGCCCCGGTCCACCACCTTGGTGTCGCCCGTGACGATCCGCACGCCGCAGCGGTCCGCCGCCGCCTTCATGGAGGCCACCAGCCCCGCCAGCTCTTCGAGGGGCAGCCCCTCCTCCAGGATGAAGGCCGCGGCAAGGGCCAGGGGCCGGGCACCGGCCATGGCCAGGTCGTTCACCGTGCCGTACACCGCCAGCTCGCCCAGGTCCCCGCCGGGGAAGCGCCGGGGATGCACCACGAAGCCGTCCGTCGTGAAGGCCAGCCGCCCGCTCCCGGCCTCCAGGACGGCGCTGTCGTGGAGGCCCGCGGGGTCGGTCCCCAGGGAGGGCAGGAACACGCCCTCGATGAGCTCCTTCATGAGCCGCCCGCCGCCCCCGTGGGCCAGCTGGACGGTGTCGTGCCGCAGGGGGCGGGGGCAGGCCAGGGCGGTGGGATCCGGGCTCACAGGGCCTCCACGGGCGCGAAGCGGCGGTAGCGGAAGTAGGCGGCGCAGGCGCCCTCGGAGGACACCATGGTGGCGCCCAGCGGGTGGTCCGGCGTGCAGGCCTTCCCGAAGGCCGGGCAGTCCATGGGCTTCAGGAGGCCCTGCAGCACCTGGCCGCTCTGGCACGCCGCGGACTCGGGCCCGCCGACGCCCTCGACGCCGAAGCGCCGGGCGGCGTCGAAGGCCGCGTAGGCCGGCCGCAGGCCGAGCCCGCTGCCGGGGATCGGGCCGATGCCGCGCCAGGTGCGGTCCACCCCCTGGAAGACCTCCCCGATGAGGGCCTGGGCGGGCCGGTTGCCGCCGGCCTGCACCAGGCGGGCGTACTGGTTCTCCACCTCCGCGCGGCCCTCCTCCAGCTGGCTCACGCACAGGAGGATGCCCTGCAGCAGATCCACGGGCTCGAAGGCCGTCACCACGATGGGCACATGGTGCTTCGCGGCCAGGGGCCCGTACTCCTCCGTGCCCATGACAGCACAGACGTGGCCCGCGGCCAGGAAGCCGTCCACCCGCCGCTGCGGCGAGGCGAGGATGGCCTCCAGCGCCGGCGGCACGCGCACGTGGGACACGAGGATGGAGAAGTTCGCCAGGCCCTCCCGCCTCGCCTGGGCCACGGCCAGGGCGTTGGCGGGGGCGGTGGTCTCGAAGCCCACGGCGAAGAACACCACCTCCCGGTCCGGCAGCTCCCGGGCCAGGGCCAGGGCGTCCAGGGGGGAATACACCACGCGCACGTCGGCGCCGCGGCTCTTCACGGCGAAGAGGTCCTCCGCGCTGCCCGGCACCCGCAGCATGTCCCCGAAGGAGCAGAAGGTGACTCCGGGCCGCGCCGCGATGGCCAGGGCCTGGTCGATGATCGCCACGGGGGTGACGCAGACGGGACAGCCGGGCCCGTGGAGGAGGCTCACCTCCGGCGGCAGCAGCTCATCCAGGCCGTAGCGCACGATGCTGTGGGTCTGGCCCCCGCAGACCTCCATGAGCGTCCAGGGCCGGGTCACCTTGCGGCGGATGGCCTCCGCCAGGGTGCGCGCCGCGGCGCCGTCCCGGTACTCGTCCACGAACCTCACGGCCGCTCACCCCAGCCGGCTTCCAGTTCGGCCAGGCTCTCGAAGACGCGCCGGGCCTCGGCTTCGTCCAGCCGCTCCAGGGCCAGGCCGGCATGGACCACCACCCACTCGCCGGGGACGGCCTCGGGCACGCAGGCCAGGCTCACCTCCTTCACCGTGGGGCCGAAGGCCACGCGGCCCAGGCGCAGAGGGCCCTCCTGCACGTCGAGGATCCGGCCGGGCACGCCGAGACACATGGGGACCTCCCGCCGGAAGGGTAGGTCCGGCGCGGACGAACCGGGGTCACAAGCCGCCTGTGGTCCAATGGACCGATGGAAGCGATCGAGAATCCCCGGCGCGGCGCGGCCCTGGTGGCCGCGGCGGCGCTGCTGTGGAGCTCCAGCGGCCTCTTCATCAAGGTGCTGCCCCTGGGGGCCCTGCAGATTGCCGGGGCCCGGAGCCTGGTGGCCGCCCTCACCATCGCCGCCGTGGTGTTCTGGCGCGGCCGGGTGGGCGCCCTGCGCCTGGACGCCCTGGGTTGGGCCTGCGCCGTGGCCTACGCGGGCGTGCTGGTCTGCTTCGTGGCCGCCACCAAGCTCACCACCGCCGCCAACGCGATCTTCCTGCAGTTCTCCGCCCCCATCTACCTGGTGTTCCTGGAGCCCTGGGTCTTCGGGCGGCGCCTCCAGGGACGGGATCTCGCCGCCGTGGGCCTCACCCTGGGGGCCATGGCCCTCTTCTTCGTGGGGCGGCTGCAGGCGGGCCGGCTGGCGGGGAACCTGCTCGGCATGGCCGCGGGCCTCTGCCTCGCCCTCTTCACCCTCACCCTGAAGCTGCGGGGCCAGCGGAATCCCGGGCAGGATCCCATCGGCGCCATCGTGGCCGGGAACCTGCTGGTGGCGGTCCTCTGCGCGCCCCTGGCCCTGCCCGGCTTCCGCCCCACCCTGCCCCAGTCCGCGATCCTGCTCTACCTGGGCGTCTTCCAGATCGGCGTGGCCTACCTCCTCTTCAACGCCGGCATGCGCCACCTCTCGGCCACGGCCGCCGTGGTGACGGGCACCCTGGAGGCCGTCTTCAATCCCATCTGGGTGTTCCTGGGCATCGGCGAGCGGCCCTCCCCCTGGGCCCTGCTGGGGGGCGCCATCACCCTGGGTGTCATCGCCTGGTACGGCCTCGGCAGGCGGTCGCCCCGGACCGCCCCCGCGGGGACCTGACGGTTCGTCACCCGGACCGGTCCCATCCAGGGGAGGTCGCAGAAAAGCCTGGGAGAACCGGACCCGGATCGATTATTCCTTGGATACGGCAGGAGGAAGGGATGACCCAGCCACAGACCGTCATCACGGGAACAGGAAGCTGCATCCCCTCCCGGAAGATCCCCAACGAGGCGTTCCTGGACCACACCTTCTACCGGGAGGCCGGGCAGCCCTACCCGGCCGGCGAGACGGCACGGATCGTCGCGAAGTTCGCGGAGATCACCGGCATCTCCGAACGCCGCTACGCCACGGACGACCAGGTGGCCTCGGACCTGGCCTTCGAGGCCGGAAACCAGGCCCTGACCTCGGCCGGCATCGATCCGGAGACGCTGGACTACCTCATCGTCGCCCACAATTTCGGGGACGTGAAGGCCGGCCACCGGCGGTCGGATTTCGTCCCGACCCTGGCCGCGCGGGTCAAGGCGAGGCTCCGCATCGCCAATCCGGCCTGCGTCGCCTACGATCTGCCCTTCGGCTGCCCAGGCTGGCTCCAGGCCGTGATCCAGTCCGACTACTTCCTGCGGTCGGGGGATGCGAAGCGGGCGCTGGTCATCGGCGCGGAGACCCTCTCCCGGGTGTGCGACCCCTACGACCGGGACAGCATGATCTACGCGGACGGCGCCGGGGCGGTGGTCCTGGAGGCCCAGATCCATCCGGAGCGGGTGGGGATCCTCTCGCACGCGGTGCGGTCCGACACCCTGGAGCACGCGGACCTGCTGTGGATGGACCGGTCCTTCCACCGCGCGGCCGGGGATGATCCGCTCACCCTCAAGATGAAGGGGCGCACGCTCTACGAATACGCGCTCGCCACGGTGCCCGGTGTGGTCCAGCAGAGCCTGGAGCGGGCGGGACTCACCCTGGCCCAGGTGGACAAGGTGCTGATCCACCAGGCCAACGGGAAGATGGACGAGGCCATCCTCAAGCGCCTGTTCAAGCGCTTCGGCGTGGCGGAGGTGCCCCCGGGCATCATGCCCATGACCGTGTCCTGGCTGGGCAACAGCTCGGTGGCCACCGTGCCCACGCTCCTCGACCTGCTCCTGAAGGGGAAGCTGGAGGGCCAATCCCTGGGGAGCGGCGATCAGGTGGTGTTCGCCTCCGTGGGCGCAGGCATGAACATCAATGCCATGGTCTACCGCTTCCCCTGATCGTCCGCGGAGTCCGCATTGCCAGGGCGCCGGCGCCGGGGCGCCCGCAGTCGGCCCTCTGGCCCTCGGCGCTCCAGCTTTGAAACCCTGACGGCGCGCGTTCAGGGGGAAACCCCTGCCACGGCGGCCTGTCCGAGGGAGATGGATCCGTCATTGGGCGGGAAGCGGCGGTGGCGGTGGACGCGGAAGCCCGCTTCGGAGAGCCGTGCCGTCACCAGCGCCGTGAGCAGGGCGTTCTGGAAGCAGCCGCCGGCCAGCACCACGTCTCGCAGGCCCGCGTGGCGGGCCCAGGCCAGGGCCAGCTCCGCCAAGGCCCCGTGGAAGCGGCGGGCCAGCACCTCCGGCGCCGCGCCCGCGGCCCGGTCGCGCAGGAGCTCCTCCACCATGGGCAGCGGATCCGCCACGCACATTCCGTCGCCGGAGAAAGCCCAGCCGTAGGCCCGGTGTGGCGCCGAGCGCTCGGCCGCGAACTCCAGCTCCATGGCGGCCTGCCCCTCGAAGCCGGGACGGGTCCGGATGCCGGACAGGGCCGCCACGGCATCGAAGAGCCGGCCCAGGCTGGAGGTCTGCGGGCAGTTCAGGTCCCGGGCCAGCATGGTGCGGAGGACCTCCCGTTCCGCTTCCCCGAAGGCCCCTTGGAGGGCCTCCGGCAGGGCTTCCAGTCCGAGGGTGGCCGCCAGGAGGCCGGCCGCGCTGCGCCGGGGGTCCCTCACCGCCGCCTCGCCGCCCGGCAGGGGGAAGCGCTTCAGGTGACCCACCCGGCGGAATCCAGCCCCGCCCACCACCAGGGCCTCGCCGCCCCAGATCGTGCCATCGGCGCCGTAGCCCGTGCCGTCCCAGGCCAGCGCAAGCACGGGGCCCCGCAGCCCGTGCTCCGCGGCGCAGGCCGCACCGTGGGCATGGTGGTGCTGGACCCGGATCAGCGGCAGCCCCCACGCCGCCGCCAGCCGCTCCGCGAGGCGGGTGCTGGCGTAGTCCGGGTGGAGGTCGCAGGCCAGGCGCTCGGGCCGCACCCGGAAGAAGGCCAGCAGATCCTCCACCGTGCGGGCCAGCAGATCGGCGCCCTCGGCGCTCGCGAGATCCCCCAGGTGCTGGCTCAGCACCAGCTGGCCGCCGGCGAGCAGGGCCACGGTGTTCTTCTGGTGCGCGCCCAGGGCCAACACGGGCGGGCCCCCGTCCCCCAGGGGCACGGCCAGGGGCGCGTAGCCCCGGGCCCGCCGGAGGAAGGTGGGACCATCCCCGTCGAGGCGCAGCACCGAATCGTCCACGGGGCGGACGATGGGCCGGTCGTGGGCCAGGAAGGCGTCCGCCAGCGCCCCCAGCCGGGCCCGGGCCTCGTCGTCGCCGAAGGCCATGGGTTCGTCGCTGAGGTTGCCGGAGGTGCAGACCACGGGTCCCCCGACCGCCTCCAGCAGGAGCCGGTGCAGCGGCGTGTACGGCAGGAAGGCTCCCAGGCGCGGGTTGCCCGGGGCCACCTCCGCGGCGATGGCGGTGCCGGAGCGGCGCCGGAGCAGGAGAATGGGCGACTCGGCGGACCCAAGCAGGGCCGCTTCCGCCTCGCCGATGACACAGGCCTCACCCAGCGCCTCGAGATCCGGGAACATCACGGCGAAGGGCTTCTCCTCGCGGCGCTTGCGCACCCGCAGGCACTGCACCGCGTCGCCGGAGGTGGCATCCGCCAGCAGCTGGTAGCCGCCCAGACCCTTCAGGGCGAGACCCCCCCCCTGCCGGAGGAGCTCCGCCGAGGCCTGCAGGGCGGCCTCCCCCTCGGCCCGGAGCGCGCCATCCGGCGCCACCAGGCGGAGCCGCGGCCCGCACACCGGACAGGCCACGGGCTGGGCGTGGAAGCGCCGGTCCCGGGGGTCGCGGTATTCCCCCTCGCACGCCGGGCAGAGGGGAAAGCCCTTCATGGCGGTGCGGGGCCGGTCGTAGGGGAGCCCCTCGATGATCGAGTACCGAGGCCCGCAGTACGTGCAGTTGGTGAAGGGGTAGCGGTGGCGCCGCCCGCCGGGGGTGGCCACCTCGCGGGCGCACTCGGGGCAGGTGGCCAGGTCCGGCGGCACCACGGGGCGCACGTCCTTCCCTGCCCCGCTTTCCCGGATCTCGAAGGCCGACTCCCCCGCCAGGTCGGCGACAGGCTGCGAGGCGATGCGATCCACCCGGGCCGGGGCCGGAACCTCATCGCGCAGGGCCCGCAGGAAGTCCGAGGTCGCGGCCTCGGGGCCCTGGACTTCCAGCTCCACGCCCTCCGGGCGGTTCCGCACCCAGCCCGTGAGGCCCCGGGCCTCGGCCATCCGGAACACCGCGGGCCGGAAGCCCACGCCCTGGACGATACCCTCGACGGCGATGCGGAGCCGCGCCATCAGGCCTTCTGCGCGGCGGCCCGGCGGGCCTCGATCCAGCCGATCCAGGCCTCCAGCCCTTCGCCGGTCTGGGCGGAGACGCGCAGGACCTGGAGGTCGGGCCGGATCCGGCGGGCGTAGGCGATGCACTGCTCCGGGTCGAAGCGCAGGTGGGGCAGCAGGTCCACCTTGCTGAGCAGCATCAGGCCCGCGGCGGCGAACATGTCCGGATACTTGAGGGGTTTGTCCTCGCCCTCGGTGACGGAGAGGATCACGACCTTGCAGGCCTCGCCCAGGTCGAAGGCCGCGGGACACACCAGGTTGCCCACGTTCTCGATCATCACCACGGACCCAGCGGCCGGATCGAGGTGGTCGAGCGCATGGCCCACCATGTGCGCGTCCAGGTGGCAGCCCTTGCCGGTGTTGATCTGCAGGGCCGGCGCACCCGTGGCCCGGATGCGGTCGGCGTCCTGGCTGGTCTGCTGGTCGCCCTCGATGACGCTCACGGGGATCCGCCGGTGGAGGCGCAGGATGGTCTGCTCCAGCAGGGTGGTCTTGCCCGAGCCCGGGCTGCTCACCAGGTTCAGGGCGAGGATGCCGCGCTCGGCCAGCCGTTGGCGGTTCCCGGCCGCGAAGGCGTCGTTCTTGGCGAGGAGGCTCTGCTCCAGGCTCACCCGGCGGCGGCCGGGGTGGGCATGGTCGTGCGCATGGTCGTGGGCGTGGGCGTTGTCGTGGTCGTGGGCCCGGCCGTCCAGCCTCAGGTCCGCCTGGCCGCAGCCGCAGGTGGTGCACATGGGCGCCCTCCCCTACTCAACATCGAGATCCTTGATGCGCAGTTCCGTGCCGCCGGTCACATCCACGAACCCCTCGCCACAGGTCGGGCAGGGATCGAAGCGGGCCTCGATCTCCACCTCGGCGCCGCAGGCCCGGCAGAGGCCCGTGCCCGGCACCTGGAGGATCACCAGCTCCGCCCCCTCGGCCAGGGTGCCCTCGGTGGCGGGCCCGAAGGCGAAGCGCAGGGCCTCCGGCTCGGCCCCCGAGAGCCGGCCCACCTCCAGGCGCACCTGATGCACCCGGGTGAAGCCCTCCCGCCGGGCCTCCGCCTGGAGTCCCTGGACCATGCCCTCCAGGAGCGAGAGTTCGTGCATGTGCCTAGCCTAGCTTGGCCGTCCACGCCGAGGGACGGGGATCCTCCAGGAGCCCCCTCAGGAAGGTCCAGGCGGCCTCCAGGTGGGCTTCCGCGGGAGGGCTGAGGGGCTGGCCCAGGTCGAAGCGCTCGCCCCGGACGCTCAGGACGTAGGCCGGCGGCGGAGCCTGGCCCTCCACGGTGCGGAAGACCTGCAGCACGGACCCGGGGCTCAACTCGTGGGTGCTGTAGCTCGCGTCCCGGGCGGGACCCACCGCCGCGAAGGCGTAGGCCCCCGTGCAGGCGGCATCGGCATCCACGAACAGGGCGAGGTTCCGGTCCTTCAGGTCCAGGGCGTGCTCGATCTGCAACTGGAAATCGGCCACGGTGGCCACGTCCAGATCGGGGCGGTCGCTCAGCCAGGCGGCGGCCCGCTCCAGCAGGCGGGGACCCAGGGCGTCGTCCCCCCGGCTGGGATTCCCGTACCCGAAGACCACGGCGCCCATCAGGACTCCCCGCAGGACAGGCCGCCATCCGAGTCCTTCACCAGGCGGTCCAGCAGCCGGCCTTCGGAATCCACCAGCTCCACCTGCAGGGGCATCCGGCCCAGGGCGTGGGTGGCGCAGGAGAGGCAGGGATCGTAGGCCCGGATGGCCACCTCGATGTGGTTGAGCAGGCCCTCGGTGAGGGTCTTCCCATCCAGGTAGCGGGCGGCGACCTGGCGCACGGCCTCGTTCATGGCCTGGTTGTTGTTGGTGGTGCTGACGATGAGGTTCGCCTTCTCGATGACATCGTGCTCGTTGATCCGGTAGTGGTGGAACAGGGTGCCCCGCGGCGCCTCGATGACGCCGATGCCCTCCAGGGCGCGCTCGCCCCTGGTGACGAGGTCCGTCCCCAGGATGTCCGGGTCGTTCAGCAGGCGCTCGATCTCCTCGGCCGCGTGAAGCATCTCGATCATGCGAGCCCAGTGGTAGGCCAGGGAGGCGTGCTGCATCCCGCCGCCCGCCGCCTCCCGGAAGCTGCGGCGCTCGGCCTCGGCCAGGGGCGTGGTGATGCTGTCGCAGTTGTTCACGCGGGCCAGGGGCCCCACGCGGTACCAGCCGTTCTCGGAACCCTCGCTGATGATGAAGGGGAACTTCATGTAGGACCAGGGCTTCACCTCTTCGCGGATGAAGCGGTTGTAGTGGGTGTAGTCCACCTGGTCGAAGATGGCCGTGCCCTGGGCATCCCTGGCGCGGAGGGCGCCATCGTAGAACTCCAGTTCGCCGGCGGGCCCCGCGAGGCTCAGGAAGCTCGAGGGAAATACGCCGAAGTGGTGCCGATGCTCCTCGCTGGCCTCGAAGACCTGGCGGCTGAGGGCCACCGCGGCGAGGCTCCACTCGATCACCTGCCCGATATCGCGGAGCATGAGATCCCGCTCCTCCAGCTTGAGGGCCTTGTTCATCCCCCCGGGAATGGCGGCGACGCCGTGGACGCGCTTACCGGTGATGTGGCGGATCACCTCCTGGCCGTACTTGCGGAGCTTCACCCCCTGCACCGCCAGCTCGGGGTGGGCCGCGATGACGCCGACGACGTTCCGGCTGGCCACGTCCGAGTCGAACCCGAAGAGCAGGTCGGGGCTGGAGAGGTGGAAGAAGTGCAGGGCGTGGGACTGGAGCATCTGGCCCACATGGAGCAGGCGGCGCAGCTTCTCGGCCGGGGGCGTGAGTTTCCGGGCGCCCACGAGCATGTCCACGGCCTTGCCGGCCGCGAGGTGATGGCTCACGGGGCAGATCCCGCAGAGCCGCTGGACCATGACCGGGACTTCCCAGTAGGGGCGGCCCTGGATGAACTTCTCGAAGCCGCGGAATTCCACGATGTGCAGGCGCACCTGGTGGATCCTGTTCGCCTCGTCCAGGAGGATGGTGACCTTGCCGTGGCCCTCCACGCGGGTGACGGGCTCGATGACCACCCGCTTCAGGTCCGCGGGCTGGGCGGCGGTTTCTAGGGTTCGGCTCATGGGGTCCTCGGTCAGTCGTAGCGGAGCAGCTGGAGCGGCAGGCTGGGATCCCGGCCCGCGATGAGTTCCGTGAGGAAGTGCCAGAAGGCGTCTGCCGAGGGCGGGCAACCGGGCAGGTGGTGGTCGATCCTCACCACCTCGTGCAGGGGGCGGAGCTTGTCCAGCAGCAGGGGCAGTTCGGAATCGGACGGGATCTGCGCGTTCTCGACCCCCACGCCGCGGATGTAGGCCTCGTCGAGGCACTCCCTCAGGCTGTAGTGGTTCCGCATGGAGGGGATGCCGCCGGTCACGGCGCACTCCCCCACGGACACGAGGATCCGGCAGTGCTCCCGGAAATGCCTCAGCACGTGGACATTCTCCGAGTTGCAGAGGCCCCCCTCGATGAGACCCAGGTCCACCATGCCCTCGATGCGCTTGAGGTCGTTGATGGGGCTGCGGTCGAACTCGATGACCTCGAGAAGATCGAGGAGGCGCTCGTCGATGTCCAGGAGGCTCATGTGGCAGCCGAAGCAGCCGGCCAGAGAGCAGGTGGCGACCTTGAGTTTGCTAGCCATGGCGCCGCTCCTCCCTCACCTTGAAGTTCTTCACCGAATCCACCCGGATGGGCGCCTTGTCGTAGGGACGCTCCCCGATGGGGACCTGGAAGCCCTTCCGCTTGAGCATGAGGGCGCCCACGGGGCAGACATCCGCGGCCTCGTCCTCCACCGTGAGCCGGCTGTCCTTCAGCAGCCCCGTGGGGGAGTCCACCACGATCTCGGTCTTGATTCCGCGGTGGGTCATGGCGAACACGCACTTCCGGTCCACGTCGCGGCTCACCCGGACGCAATGGCCGCAGAGGATGCACCGGTCCCGGTCCAGCACGAAATCGGGATGGGTGGCGTCCACCTCCCGCTTCGGGAAGAACTGGGGGAAGTGGTTGTCCTGGAGGCCCAGGTCGTAGGCCGTGGCCTGCAGCTTGCAGTGGCCGCTCTTCTCGCAGGCGGGGCAATAGTGGTTCCCCTCCACGAAGAGCATCTGCGTGAGGGTCCGCCGCATCTCCCGCAGCTCGGGCGTGTCGTTCTGGATCATCTGCCCGGCCACGGCCGGCTGGGTGCAGGCCGCGAAGGGCCGCCCGTTGACGATCACGGTGCAGAGCCGGCAGCTGCTGTGGGGCTCGTAGTCCGGGTTGTGGCACAGGTGCGGGATGTAGACCCCCGCGGTCATGGCCGCGTCGAAGACCGTCTGGCCTTCCTTGAAGGGGATCTCCTGGCCGTCCAGGAAGAAGGTCTTGGTGTGGTCCATGGTACGTCCCCTCACAGGTGCGCCCCGGCGTCATCGCGCCCGGAGAGCTGGCGCGCCTCCTCCAGGGCCTCGTCCAGGTCGAAGGCGGGCTCGAACTCGGTGATCATCATCCGGGCGTCCCAGACGGGCCGGAACTTGAGCAGGCTGTCCAGCAGATGGTTCGGCGCCGTCTGGCCCAGGCCGCAGTGGGCGGTGGTCTTCATGATGTGGCTGAGCTTCTGGATCTCGTCCAGATCCATGGGGCTGCCCTTCCCGCGCGCCACCTTGTCCACCAGGTTCACCAGGAGGCTCGTGCCCACGCGGCAGGGGGTGCAGAGCCCGCAGCTCTCGTGCTGGAAGAAGTGCGAGAAGTTCTCCACCACCTCGAACATGTCCCGCCTCGGCCCGAACACCATCATCGTCCCCACCGAGGACAGGTCCTCGTAGGCCAGGACCCGGTCGAACTCCGAGCGGGTGATGGTGGTGCCGGACGGGCCGCTCACCTGCACGGCCTGGGCCTCGCTGCCGCCGCAGTCGCGCAGGATCTCACGGACGCTGACGCCGAAGGGATACTCGTAGATGCCGGGGCGTTCGCAGTCCCCGGACACGCAGAAGAGCTTGGTGCCCGTGGAGTGCATGGTCCCGTGGGCGGCGAACCAGGCCCCGCCCTTCAGGGCGATCATGCCGGCCGCGGCGAAGGTCTCCACGTTGTTCACCACCGTGGGGCACTTCCGGACCCCGGCCACCACGGGCAGGGGCCAGCGTTTCCGCGGCTTCCCGCGCTTGCCTTCGATGGATTCGATCATCGCGGATTCCATGCCGCAGATGTACGCCCCGGCCCCCCAGTGGAGGTCGATGTCGAAGGCGAAGCCCGTGCCCAGGATGTTGCTCCCCAGCAGGCCCGCCTCCCGCCGCCGCGCCAGCACCGCCTCCAGATGGGGCTTCAGGTACCAGTACTCCTGCCGGATGTAGAGGATGCCCAGGCCGGAGCCCACCACGTAGCCGCAGACGGTCATGCCCTCGAAGACCATGTCGGCGTAGGTGTGCAGGACGACGCGGTCCTTGAAAGTGCCCGGCTCCCCCTCGTCGGCGTTGCACACCACGTAGCGCTCGCCGCCGGCCGTATCGCGGCAGGTCTCCCACTTGATGGCCGCCTTGAAGCCCGCCCCGCCCCGGCCCCGCAGATCCGAGCGGTACAGCTCCTTCAGGGTCTCGTCGGCGCCCCGCTTCCAGAGCGTCCCGGAGGCCGGATCCACGGCCTCCTCCAGCTGGATGTCCTTCAGCGTCTCGTCGCCGCCCCGGAGCATGGCCGCCTGGATGGCCGCCCCGGGCTCGAAGGGCCGGCGGAACAGCACATCCGAGCGCCGGAAGTTGTCCTCCACCTCGAAGAACTCTGCGGGCCAGGCGGAAACCGGGGTCCGGGCCGTGATGAGCTCCACCATGCGGTCGATGCGCTCGCGGCTGAGCCGGGTGACGGCCAGCCCGTTCACGAGCGCCGCTGGCCCCTGGTCGCACATGCCGGTGCAGGAGGTGAAGTTCACGCTTGCGCGCCCGTCGGCCCGCACCTTTCCCAGCTTCACGCCCAGGCGGCTGCAGAGGTACTCCGCCAGCTCGCGGTTCCCCAGCATGCGGTCCGTGACGTTGTCGGACAGGTGGATGACGTAGTCCCCGAGGTAGTGGTCGCTGAGGAAGGAGTAGAAGCCCACCACCCCGCGCACATGGGCGCGGGTGGCGCCGAGGTGGGCCGCCACCAGGTCCACGGCCTCCGGCGGCACGCAGTGCAGGGCGTGCTGGATCTCCACCAGGATCTGGAGGAGGTTCTGGGAGTCCGTATCGAACCGCTGGAGGATCGGCAGGATCGCTTCCTGGACGGGGGCGGCGGTGGCTTGGGGCATGGCGGGCATCTCCCTTGGGCTGGGACCGGGGCCGCACTCCAGAGAGGTGCGCCCGCAGGGCGGTACCAAAGATTACCGAGGCATCTGCAATCTACGTCCCGGACCCCTCGCCCACAACAACAAGGGCTTTGAATGTGATGTCCGTCTATTGGCGACTCATGGGTGGTTTTACATCCAGGCAGACGGCTGCCGGGTTGAAGGGGCCCGGCCGGCGCGGGTTCCCGGCCGCGTCCCGGTCTCGCGCGCAAGATCGCCCTTTTTGACAGTCTGGAAAATCAGCCCTGGGAGGCGAGCCGGTACAGGTCCGAGGCGTTCACTCCCAGATGGCGCGCCAGGGGCTTCACCGCCTCCCGCAGGGTCATGCCCCCTTCACGGGCCGCGGCCAGGTAGGCCCGGGCCCAGGACGGCAGCTCCCCGCCGTCGAGGACACCCGCCACCTCCGTCACCAGCCGCTTGGCGGACGCCCCAGCCAGCACCAGCACCATCTCGCCCCGGTCCTCGGAGCCCAGCTGCGCCTTCACCTGGGCGGGAGTCCCCCGGTACCAGGTCTCATGGAGCTTGGTCAGCTCGCGGCCGAGGGCGATCTCCCGGTCCGGCAGCAGCGCCTCCAGGTCGGCCAGGGCCTCGTGGATGCGGTGGGGGGTCTCGAAGACCACCACCGTCTCCTCCTCCGCGCCGAGCTTCTTCAGCATGGCGCGGCGGGGCTCTCCCCGGTTCGGCAGGTAGCCCCAGAAGCTGAAGGCATGGCTGGGCAGGCCCGAGGCCACCACGGCGAGGAGCACGGCGGAGGCGCCGGGCAGCACGGTGACCTTCGCCCCCTGGGCCCGGGCGGCGCGGGCGATCTCGAAGCCGGGATCGTTGATGCCGGGCATGCCGGCATCGCTGCAGTAGGCCACGGTGCGCCCGGCGGCCAGTTCCAGCCCCACACGCTCGAAGGCCTCGGCGCTGGCGTGGTCATCGAAGCGCAGCAGGGGCTTGTCGATCCCCAGGTGTTTCAGGAGCCCGCCCGTGCGTCGCGTATCCTCGCAGGCCACCAGGTCCGCCTCCGCGAGGGCCTCCTTCGCGCGATCCGTGAGATCGCCGAGGTTGCCGATGGGCGTGGGGACGAGGATGAGGTGGCCAGTCATGACCCCTCCAGTCTGGCAGCCCTCGATCGGACGCGACATTCAGTCGCGTCCTCCCACTCAGCCTGCGCTGACGCTTGGCTTCGCGGAGCGGGGCCCCCGGTTGCCGATGGGCGTGGGGACGAGGATGAGGTGGCCGGTCATGCCCCCTCCAGTCTGGCAGCCCTCACGTCACGCGCTCCAGCTGCCGCCGGGAGCCGATGAGGCGGCTGTAGGCCAGGCCCGTGTGGTACCAGTGCAGGAGGAAGGCCTCCATCACGGCGCGCCGGTACCAGGCCAGGGAGCCGCGCGGGAGCGGATCGTCCGGCGCGGGACTCCGGCGGAACCCGAGGCCCAGGCCCTCGGCCAGGGCTCCCGCCCGGGCCAGGTGGAGCCCGTCGGACACCAGGATGAGGTCGCGCCAGCCCTCGGCGCGGAGAGTCGCCCGCACATGGAACAGGTTCTCGAGGGTGTGCTGGCTCTGATCCTCGACGAGCAGCGCCCCGGCGGGGACGCCCTCGGCCAGGAGCCAGGCCCGGCCCGCCTCGGCCTCGCTGCGGGAGGCCCTCCCCGTGGGACCGCCGGCCACCAGGATGCGGGGCGCCAGCCCCCGGCGCCACAGGTCGGCGGCATGGGCCAGCCGGGCCTCGAAGACGGGGGTGGGCCGGTCCCCCTCGAGACGCCGGCCCAGCACCAGGATGAGATCCGCGGGTTCGATGGGATCTCCTCCGGCCTCCCGCAGCACCCGCCGCAGGCGCCAGCCCACGGGCAGGCCCAGCAGCACCACGCTCCCTGTGGCGGCCAACAGGAACGAGGCGAGGCCTCCCGGCCCGAGCTTCTGCCAGAAGGTGGAGCGGGGGGGTGCCATGTAGATCCTGGCCGAGTCCCGGTCCGACATGAAGCCTCCCCCTCCAAGTATCGCCGGAGGGGCGGGAACCGGTCAGGGGTGCCGCATGGGTTCCGGCGTGAGGGCCTCCACGTCCAGCTCCCCGGTGCGGATGCGGATCACCCGCTCCAGGGGGCGGACGAAGATCTTCCCGTCCCCCACCTCGCCAGTGCGGGCCGCGCCCAGGATGGCCTGGACGGTGATCTCCACGAAGGGCTCGGAGACGGCGATGTCCAGCTGGATCTTCTCGTGGAACTCGTAGACGATCGGGGCCCCCCGGTAGGTCTCCAGCGCGATCTTCTCGCCGCCGTGGCCGGCGACCCGCTGGAGGGTGAGGCCCGTGACCTCCGCCTCGAAGAGGGCCGCCTTCACCTCCTCCAGCTTCTCCGGACGGATGATGGCCGTGATGAGCTTCATGCCTCACCCCCAAGGTGCAGGGGGGCCGATGCCGGGGCCGCCGCAGCCGGGATGGCCTTCGGAGCCCGGGGGGTCACCAGGACGGGGGTGTTCACCGTGGCCCCGTCGCCGGGATAGGCCGGCGCGGAGACCTCGTGGAAGTCGAGCCCGGCCATCTCCTGCTCGGGGGTGACCCGCATGCCCAGGGTCCAGTCGATGAGCTTGAAGAGGGCGAAGCTGGTGGCGCCGACCCAGACGATGTTGGCGCCGATGCCCACCATCTGCGCCAGCAGCTGCCGCCCGTCGCCGTAGAGCAGGCCGCGCACCCCCGCGGCCCCGCCGTTCAGGCCCTGGCCATAGGTGCCGTCGGCCAGCAGGCCCAGGGCCAGGAGGCCCCACGTCCCGTTCACGCCGTGGACCGCGATGGCCCCCACGGGATCGTCGATCTTCAATGTGTTCTCCACGAACAGCGCCGCCGCGACCACCAGGACCCCGGCCACGCCGCCGATGAAGACTGCCGCCGGGGCGTTCACGTAGGCGCAGGGCGCCGTGATGGCCACCAGGCCCGCCAGCATGCCGTTCACGGTCATGGAGAGGTCCGGCCGGGCGAACTTCCGCCAGGTGTAGAGGTAGGCCGTTACCGCCCCGGCACCGGAGGCCAGCATGGTGTTGGTGGCCACCACGGCGATGCGGAGGTCGGTCCCCGCGAGCGTGGAACCGGCGTTGAAGCCGAACCAGCCGAAGGCCAGGATCAGGCAGCCGAGCACGGCCATGGGCAGGTTGTGGCCCGGGATCGCCTGGGCCACGCCCTTCACGTACTTCCCGATGCGGGGCCCCAGCACCAGGACGCCGGTGGTGGCCATGACGCCGCCCGTCAGGTGGACCACCCCCGAGCCCGCGAAGTCCACGTACCCGTGGCCCAGGCCGAGGGTGCGCCCCAGGGCCGAGAGCCAGCCGCCACCCCAGGCCCAGCAGGCGAAGACGGGGTAGATCACCATGGAGGCCACCAGCCCGTAGACGAGGAAGGCGGAGAGCTTCCAGCGCTCGGCCATGGCTCCGGTGGGGATCGTCAGGGCCGTGTCCATGAACACCATCTGGAAGAGGAACATGCAGAAGGCCGAGACATCGTAGGCCCCGCCCGACAGGAAGAATCCCTTCCCGCCGGCCAGGCCCCAGACGTTCCCCGCGACGGTCGGTCCCAGGAGGCGGGACATGCCCTCGGGCGCGGCCACGGCGGTGCCCATGGCCGCGCCCGAGCCGCCCATCTGGAGCGCGTAGCCCACGGCCCAGAAGCCCAGGAGGCCCACGCCGTAGATCATGATGTTCATCATCATGGTGTGGGCGGCGTTCTTCGCGCGGGTGAAGCCGGTCTCCGCCAGGGCGAAGCCGGCCTGCATGAACATCACGAGGAAGGCCGTCAGGAGCGTCCAGACGAAGTTGAGGGCGACCCGGGTCTGCCCCACCGCCGCGCCCAGCTCCTGGAGGGTGGGCGCCCCCGGGTGCTGCGCGGGGACATTCTGGATCCCCCCCGTGGACCCACCGGTGGGATCCGCCGCGAAGACCGCGGTGGACAGGGCCGCGAAGGCCATCATCAGCAGCAGGATCCGGATCAGGCCTCGACGTCTCATCACCCACGCCTCCTCCCGGGGAGGAGCAGGCTTCATGCCTGCGCGGGCCCAGGCCTCCATGGCATGGTCAATCCCCCCTGCAATCAGCACTTGGAGGTTGCGGAAAAGGGTGGGTCCAGACAAAATGGAGCTACATATTCGTCATTCAAGCAATTAATTATGACTTTTTTGTAGGATTTCTTGTTTCTGCAGAAGTCCGGAACCGGTCCGGCTCCAGGCCGTACTTGCGGACCTTGTAGTTGAGGATCCGCTCGGTGGTCTGCAGCAGGCGCGCGGCCCGGGCCCGGTTGCCCCGGGCGGACTTGAGGGCGTCCTGGATGAGGTCCCGCTCGAAGGCGGTGACGGCCGCCTCGAGGTCCTGGGCCGGCAGGGTGCCCGAGACCTCCGCCGTCTGCAGGCTGGGGGGCAGGTGGTGGCCGTGGATCACCCCGCCCTCGCACACCAGGATCGCCCGCTCGATGCAGTTCTCCAGCTCGCGGACGTTCCCCGGCCAGTGGTAGGCCATGAGCATGTCGATGGCGGAGGTGGAGAGCCGGCGGACCTCCTTGCGGTGCCGGATGGCGAACTTCTCCACGAAGTGGTCCGCGAGCAGCAGGATGTCCGTGCTCCGCTCCCGCAGGGGCGGCACGAACACCTCGAACACGTTCAGGCGGTAGTAGAGGTCCTCCCGGAAGGCGCCCGCGAGGGTGGCGGCCTCCAGGTCGCGGTGGGTGGCGGCGAGGAGGCGCACGTCCACCTTCACGGGGTGGACGCCGCCCAGGCGCTCGAACTCCCGTTCCTGCAGCACCCGCAGCAGCTTCACCTGGGTGGCCGGGCTCAGCTCCCCGATCTCGTCCAGGAAGAGGGTGCCGCCGTCCGCCAGCTCGAAGCGCCCCAGCTTCTGCTTCCGCGCATCCGTGAAGGCCCCGGGCTCGTAGCCGAACAGCTCCGACTCGATGAGGCCCTCCGGAAGGGCGCCGCAGCTCACCTTGACGAAGGGCTTGCCCGCCCGGGGGGAGCTGTAGTGGATGGCGTGGGCGATGAGCTCCTTGCCGGTGCCCGATTCCCCGCGGATCAGCACCGTGGTGTTGGCCGGGGCTGCCTGGGCCACCTGCTCGTAGACCCGCTGCATGGCATGGCTGTTTCCGATGAGGTTCCGCAGCTCGTAGCGCTCCCGCAGTTCCTCCCGGAGCTGCCGGTTCTCCTCCGCCAGGCGCTGGCGGTCCGCGGCCACCAGGCGGGCCACCTTCAGGGCCATGCCCACCATGGCCGCGGCGATCTGGAGGATCCGCGTCTCGCCGTCGTAGTCCCGGTCCGGGAGGTAGGGCGCGGCCAGGGAGAGGGCCCCCGCCACCCGCCCGTCCACGAAGAGGGGCACGCAGAAGTAGCTCAGCTCGCCCTTCCGCCGGCGCTGCTCCCGCAGGAGGCCGGTGCGGTCGAGGTAGAGGGGCTCCTGGCTCACCTTCGGCACCACCACCGCCTTGCCCCCCTTCAGGACCCGGCCGGTGATGCCCTCCCCCGGCTGGTACCGGGCCCGCTCCAGGGCCCGGGAGCTGAGCCCCCAGGCCGCCTCGATCCGCGCCCCGCCGCCGGCCTCGTCCGCCAGCAGGATGGCCCCGCTGAGGGCTCCGAAGGCCTCCGCCAGGATCTCCAGCGCCAGGGGGAGCGCGGCCCGGAGATCCGAGGTGGCCAGGGCCCGGCTCAGTTCCACCAGGGGGGCGAGCTTGGCCGGATCCTTCTTGGCCGCCATGGAACCTCCAGGAGAGCTGCTACAAAATTGTAGGTTCAGCTCTCCTGGATTTCAAATCTGTACCTCGGAAGCCGCCGCTCAGGCCTCGGCCCGCTTCTCGGTCTTCCTCTCCCCCTCCTGCGGAGGCGGAGGCGCCGGGTTCCAGCCGGGGGTTCGACCCACCCAGCCGGCTCGGCTCGGCTCAATTCTCCGATCGCTTCTCTGTCTTCCTCTCCGCCTCCTGCGGAGGCGGAGGCGCCGGGTTCCAGCCGGGGGTTCGACCCGGCCGGCCGGCTCGGCTCAATTCTCCGATCGCTTCTCTGTCTTCTTCCGCTCGTTGGTGTCCAGCACCCGCTTGCGCATGCGGATGAAGTTCGGGGTGACCTCCACCAGCTCGTCGGATTCGATGTACTCCAGGGCCTGCTCCAGGGTGTGCTCCCGGGGCGGAGTGAGGCGGGTGGCCTCGTCGCTGCCGCTGGCGCGCATGTTCGAGAGCTTCTTGCCCTTGGCCACGTTCACCACCAGGTCGTTCTCGCGGGCGTGCTCGCCCACGATCATGCCCTCGTAGCAC